>Ga0126338_10002140_pt1 | contig 13397 bp, 9 predicted proteins | sample OrbCmetagenome_2_FD_92529 | JGI IMG/M metagenome (GOLD analysis project Ga0126338, IMG submission 92529) | Coral microbial communities from Petempiche,Puerto Morelos, Mexico - Orbicella C C metagenome | ecosystem: Host-associated > Invertebrates > Cnidaria > Coral | place: Petempiche,Puerto...
GAGTTAATTTATTTTATTTTATGTTGGTTCGGGGATTAAGTTCTTATATTTTTATTTTTTTTTTTTTCATAAACAACAAAAGTTAGTTTGTTGTTTCTGCGGGGGGTGGGGGGGGGGGGGGGGGGGGGGGGTTGAAGGGGAAGCAGCTCCTGCTTTAAAGATATTTTCCTTTGAGGTTTCCTTCCCACAATCCTAGGTGATATTCAGCATATTAAGAGGCAGTCTCTATGAAAGCGGTCCGGCCGATCTGGCTTGAAAAATGGATTTCGCTGATTTCTTGTATGTTGCAAGATATTTATTTGCTTATACACAAGCCACAATCCGTTCGATCAAATCTTTAAAAGAGTAGGTCACGGCAAAAAAACGTACTTTTTTTTGTCAACGTTAATAAAAACCTTGCACTAAGTTTAGCCGCTCACCGAAGTTTTAGCAGTGCAGGTTTTCCTTATGAAATTCGTCTCCAAAGAACCCAAAATTCGAACATCACTGCTGCCATTTTGAACAGTACTCAGCAGCCAGACAGCGTTTTCGTGACGTCATTTCGTCAGAGAGATTTTGTACAAATGGCTTCCGAAGAGCCCTTGAACTACCACTCTGGGTTATGGCTACTCTTGAGCCATATTATTTTGAGCCAAACATGCTTCAAACTCCGAAATGATAGCATTGAAGATAGTGAAGTGGAAAATCGCTTGGAAAAAATAATATATCTTGCTGATTTCGTAAAGGATGCCAAATGAGTTGCAAGATTTTCTCCTTCCCGCCAATTTCGAGTCGGACGGAATGACAATTTCAAAATGGCGGCCTTCGAAGTCGCTTCTTTCGAGACGAATTTCTTCTGGATAGCTGGCACTTCAGAGGCAGAAACGTCGGTGAGTGAAAAAGCTGAATGTTTACTTGCAATAGACAAAAAAGTCAGCTTTTTGGAGTGACATTCTCCTTTCAATTTTTCGTTTTTTGGGAATTTTCGGTTCACCCAAACGAAGGCCCGTGACGGCCATTGTTAACACCTAGATTTAACACAAATTTGGAAATTGACTAAACAACAACGATCTTTTTCGCGATCTTTGCCTGTTAATTCTTGCTTTCTGTTGTTATCTTAATTTTTTTGCTTCAGCAGTGCAACCCTATCTTAGAAACGTTACATCAACCTCCGCTATGGTTTGTAACATGGATGTCAAATGGCTAAGACGTACGCTGTATACCAAGACTTGGTATTAGCTAGAGTATGACCGCCATGTTGCGCGACGTCGTCGCGATCCATGCCGCTAGCCATGTTGACCATGAAAAAAAGCGTTGCATGGGTTTCTGTTTCTATGAATGCATGCGGTTCTGTTCCTATAGTTATGGTGCTCCCCTTGGCGGGGCCGCCGGGGCTCCGCCATAATTACCGGACCCTGGGGTATTGGGAAAACCAGGGCAAGACAAGGGTTGAAAGAACGAGGTGTCGTAACTAATTCAGCCGGAATGATTTGACGCTACAAGAACAGCTGCAAAAGTAGGAGGGGAAAATTTGCAATTTTTATTACTGGTCTCCGAAAGTCAGTAGATCTTATCCATATCTCCATACCATTTTCCATATCGCTGTAAAACCTTACTTTTCACTTGGACTCCCCAGAACACTTTTTCAACTACTCTGAACAATAGTCGGTACCACTTCGATCTTCTATAGAAGGACCGGAAAGAGGACGGAACGATCATGGTTACTGTGCTAGCAGAGTATTGTTTATATTCACTGCTGTACCATTTTTTTCTTAATATCCCCTTGGATTAGCACTTTCTTCAGTTATAGTAGTTCTGCGAATAACATAACCAGTTCGGATTCCCGCTCAAATCCTGGACTTAGACATTCTTTTCCGCATGGCGGCGCTTTAGGAACTAGACTACACGTGTTCAGGTCAGGTTTGTGCGATGCGCAGTAATACAATAACTGAAGGAAGTGCAAAAAGGGCTAAAACAAAGATCTCTCATATTACTATAATGAGAAGGAGGATAAATTTCCAGAGCAGTCAAGAGTGAAACATGTCAAGGAAGTGTCTCTAATGCAGCGTGAGAGGTCAGTTTTATTCCTTATCAGCTAAATGATACCAAAAGCCAAGATCAATTGACTACACAATTGAAACAAAAAACCCGGGGGTACCCCCATATATAAAAGACGGGGGTGCCCGTCGTGCCCTGTAACACGTAAAAAGCGGTTTTGGCACCTCTTAAGCTGTCAGTATTTTCAAAAGCTTCACAGCGGAAGCTTTCACAGTACCTTTTAGGGTATTGAGCTCAAAACAGTGACGAGCCGAATAGTTTGTTGTTTTGGAACTAATACCTCTTAGGGCTGAAAAACTTTTCAAGCCACGCTCGCAAAACAGGATCTTGGAACCTCTTAGGGGTTCTTTTCGAAATTCCCGACGAGCACCACGGTCCTTTTCATGCGGGAGACCTTCCACGGAACAAAAAAACTGCTTTAAAAGTTTCATTTTCAATCGCCTTAACTTTTTAACTTCTCTACCCGGCGTCGAGAGGTTCACTGATTAATTTGGCCCAATTGTCGTTTTGTCTATCTGAAATGACACGCTGTCAGTAGTTGGAAAAAAAAATTGTCTTGTGAGTCATTTCTGAATAAATATATCAAATAGTGAATTCAACCGGAGAGAGGAAGGAACTTCGCCATGCTAGCAGAGTATTGTTCATATTCACTGCTGTACCATTCTTTTTAATATGTCCTCGCATTAGGACTTTCTGCAGTTCTAGTACTTTTGAAGTACACAACCCTACACGCTTGTTAGCTTTGAATTTTTTTATATGATGATTTTTGAGTCAGTTGACCTTAGTTTTTGGTATCTTTTGCTTATAATAAACCTGACCTCTCACACTGCATCAGGGACACTTCAATGACACGTTTCAGACACTTGATGACTTCCGTACTAATTATATCCTCTGTTTTGTTATTATGATATAAGATATCTTTACTTTTGCCCTTTTTGCCCTTCCTTCAGGTGTAGAACTACCGCGCATCGCACAAACTTGAGCTGATAGTCAAGTTCCTAAACCTTCACTGCACACTAGCAGAGACATTCTTAACCTGCTATCAGGAAATAGTACTCCTTCATTTGACCTGACCTTGTTTCAGTGCATTGCTGGCAGAGTTGCTTCGATATTTCCTAGAGAATTACAGGACTATCCTTTATCAGAACTCGTTTCTGCTAGCTCTCCCCAGTTCCCGCCTTACTTGAGACAGACAATAGAGGATCTATGGGAAGGAGACATTTGTTTTGCAATTTTTATTACTCCGGAAGTCATCCGGTAGCATTCCATATCTGCTGTATAACTTAACGTTTCACCTCGGCTCTCCCAAAAATACTTTTACAACTACCCATCAATAACGGAGCTGCTTCTATCTTTCATACATAAACTGGAAAGAGGACAAAATGGTCAAAGCGACTCTGCTAGCAGACTGATTGTTTATATTCACTGTTATACCATTGTTTTTTGCCCTCTTTTTTTTTTTTCCCTCGCATTAGCTCTTCCGTCCTTCAGTTATGGTAGTATTGCACATAGCACAACCAGTTCCGGTTCCGGTTCAAATCCTGCAATTGGACATTCTCGTCTGCAGTGGCGGCGCTAAAATCGTTCTCTGGTAGTGTGGAGGTTCAGGAACTGGACTACACGTGTTCAGTTCAGGTTTGGGTGATGCGCAGTAACATCATAACTGAAGGAAGCGCAAAAAGGACAAAGCTAAAGATATCTTATACCGTGATACTGAGAAGAAGGAGATATTTAGTACCGGAGCCTTCAAGAATGAACCATGTAAACTGTCTCTGATGTAGTGTGAGAGGTTAGATCTATTATAAGCAAAAGATAACAAAAACTAAGATCTATCGACTTAAAAATTGAAACAAAATCTGTTTCAAAAGTTTAGAATTTCCGGCTTCTTCTCCGATGTATTTTAACTTGATTTGTTGTTTATCTGAAATGTCACGCTATCAACAGGAAACAAAAAAAAACAAAGACAGAACAAAACAAAAACTTGTGAGTCATTTTTTAATAAGTTTGTAACATGACTAAGTTAGTTCAGAGGGCCAATAACTAAATCAACCAATTAGATTGCTCTATTGCCGGTGTAATGTTCCCTCAGTAAATGGACCGGGCGCTGTCCCGAATGATCCCGCGTGATTACTTTTGAAGCCCGCGCGATCACTCTTGAAGCTGTTTGTTTTATGGCTTGCGTTCCTAAAAGAACAAAAAGAATTTTTTTCTTTTTCCTCCAACTCTCTTTCCCTTCTGGTCTGTTTAACATCAGACGGGTCCCAATCAGAATTGCGCGCTTTTTGCAGTCCGTAATCGGGTATTTTTATTATTTTTATTATTTTTATAAACCTTTTCAGTCACGTAATCTCTTATTAACCAAACACACTCGGGACCGTACTAGGAGAATACCGGCCCTCCGTCTTTTTTGTACGGACCTCGATGCATTTGGTCCGTACTGTCAAGACCTCGGGCCGATATTCTACCAATACTCGGCTTAGGTCGCAGTGACTCCCCATATATCAAATAGTGTATTCAAATCATGATGGAAAGAGGAAGGCACGATCATTGGGACAGTTGCTATCAGAGAATTTTTCATATTCAGACTGCTTTACCATTCTTTTCAATATGTCCTCGTTTTAGTTCTTTGGAACTGTCAGTTCTAGTAGTTTTAAATCAATCCTAGTTTTTGCAATTTTCTGCTTGCTGTAAACATGACCTTTCACACTGAATCAGCGATAATTCTCAGCAAGAGAAAATAAGTCCCTCATTTTCTCTTGCTCTCAGTGAAACTTTCGACAAGACTTACTCCTCAAGGCTCTGGCAACTTATCTTTATCCTTATTATGATATAAGATTTCTTTATTTTTGCCCTTTTTGCATTCATGGTAGGCTTTATGCATTCATGTCTCAAGGAAGTGCTGAAACGAGGGCACCTGGCATACGAGCTTTGGTCGAAAATAACGACACTGTTTCAGCACTACTTCCCGTAATTTCTAGAAATATCGAAGCAACTCTGCCAGCAATGTACTGAAACCAGGTCAGGTCAAATTTAGGTGCAACATTTTCAGATATCAGCCGATTAAGCCGGATCGGAGTAAGGTGACATTGTGCAACCTTCAGATGATGTAAAAAGAGGGTCCGCTCATATGAACCTGCATCCATACCATACTTTGCATCAGTTGCAAGAAGAAAGAAGACTTGACGCATTTTCACCAAAAAAAAATGGTAAGTGTATATTTTCATTTGCTATTTGTCTGCTGCTAGATCCATATACAAAAGCAAGACAACAAATTATACCCAGAAATTTTGTCGAATTTTCGAGTTAAAGTACGCAAGAATGCATTTATACTGGCGCGAGAAATTATTTTGCATCATTTGTAGTTTTAAGTTGTTGCCGGGCAATTAGGCTGTCAAGCGGATGCCTGTTTATCTGATTTTGTAGTCAACATTTCACATTTTGGAGCTGCAAATCAGTTTTGAGTAAGATTTAGAAACTAAACTGTAAAGTTTGAACTTTATCTTTCCCGCATGATCACTTACGGTTTTGAATTGTTTCACTTCAAGTAATCCTGGCTTCTAATTTGATAAATTTCGTCGAAACAATGGGAATTGATTAAAAGAGGTCACACTTGTGCCGCATGCCGCGGGATCCTGGCTGTAAAAGATTCACTCGCTAATTCGATTGATAAGAGAAGTTATTTAAAAAAGTTCATCTACCTAATTTTCTTCCCTAGGGTTTCAAATTGTTGACTTTGTGCCTTGCTCTGTTGATTGTCGCTGTGTCTGCCTCGTCAATCTGCAAATGCGGTTCACCTGAGGAAAAGGTAATGGTTGAAGTATAACAAGAGATATTAGCTTTCTCTCCCACATGCGTTTTAATTTGATGTATTTGTTCGCATCCAAGGGCACATGATTTAGAAATTAAAATTTGCTTAGCGATGTATTTCAGTGTGATATTAATTGCTAGAAGGTTCTCTGCTTTCTAATATTGATTTCTTTCATCGAACCTTCAAGACGACCAAATCCGGTAGCTAGCTGCCCCGATCCCCTCACAGTATAATTTGATGAGTTGAAATACATGTATAATTTTTCGCTCTTCAGGCTTTGCAGGATTCACCTGCTAGTGAAGAAATACAGATTAAAATTGAAGACAGAGAAAGGAAAAGAGGAAGAGGAAGAGGTTGAAATTGACACAAAGAAGGAAACAGACAATCCATGTGCCAAAGACTTCGCCTGTTAAAGAAGAGGCAGACCGTGGTCATTGACTTTAAAAAGGTTAATGACTTTGGAGCACTGCATGTTCAATTCACTAATTAATTATAACTTGCTATCGGGGCCAAGGAGAGTATGAAAAGAAGAAGGACCTGTTCAGGGAGAGGGGAGGGTAGGGGGCTAGTGTAAAGTTATGATGCATTCGTTCATTATTGTCTCCAAAGGTTATTTTCGGCGATATCCAAGGCAGAACAGCTCGCTTAGCAAGGAGTTCTCTTCTTATATGCCTTGAAATAAGACGTGAACACTACATGTATAGGAACAAGCAGTTAACTAGTATATGGGTTAAGGCCATTTTGAAAATTTTGAAAGTTTGGGGAATATCACTCGGATATTCCCCAGTTTTAGCTGGGACATATTCAGTCACGGACGCTTTTAGACCAATCGTGCGCGAGCGAAAATATTCCATGGATTATAAATAAACAATAAGTTCCATTTGGCGGGAAAATATGCTCGGATAGTTGTCCGCTGACATTATCTGTTCCGAGAAGAAAACAGTATTTTTTAATCTATTTACTCTGTATATATTATATTACAATTACAGAATACTTACATTACAAAGCTTACAATTTACAACACAGTACTAAAATCGACCATAATTTGCTACCTTCCTAGTTTACAATTATCACTTACAAAATGTTATTTTACATTATGTACTTACAGTACGCAGTATTACTTATTTATAAACATTACTTTCAATGGAATACATTACATTACATTAACTCACTTACAATACATTATGTTACATTACTTACTAACAATACGTTATATTTCTTACTTACACGAATCACTTGTACTAGGTTACAGAACGAAGCACAATATTTGGAAAAACTGTAATAACTAACTTACACTTTCCAAATTAAATGTGTGATTACGTACTGCATGCATTAATTAATGAAACCAGAACACTTCTTTAAAAACAGTGTGATGTTTGTTTGACATAAGAGTTATATAATGTTCAATTTCTCTTTTGTCATTTACCAGATTTATGTAATCTGCGAACTGAAATTTAACGCTACTCAGTGCTTTAATGAGAACAGCTTTCCGAGAGAGCGCAGCTCGAGGAAAACTGTGAGCTTCGAGGAACAAATATTGTCCAGGGGCAAATATCCGAGCACGTTTTCGCGGCAAATGGAGGCTATTGTGTTTATTATCCTTGAAATATTTTTCGCAAAGCGCGCTGTTTTGAAAACTGGGGAAATATATCTCGGAATCCTAAGTTTTAGCCGACGCATATTCATTCACGTGACGCGTTTAGACCAATCGCGCGCGAGCGAAAATATTCGATGGATTATAATGCGTGACATCGGTATGAAGGTCCATTTGTTTTAAGCGCGTACTATATATTTAATTAAGAAGTAAACTGGGTACATTGGTAAATATTGAATAATTGAATATTGGTGTACCACGGATGTACACCAACCTGGCGTTTTCATACCGGGCTCTGTAAATTTCTGCGAAACATTTCGACGAATATCTGAAGTTTAGGGAAACGCACAGGCATAAAACTTAGAGAAGTGTCTTATTTAGTTTCATCTTCTATAACATCACAATTTCTTAGCTTTTTTCACTGGATGGTTTTCGATTTATTTTTTATTGCGTAACAGTGAAAACTATTTATGTATTAAAAAGAAAATAGCAGGACTAGCGACAGCTCCGCAAGTACGCATGCAAATAAATCTATCTAAAGAGCACTGCGGTACCTCGCATGAAGAACTCTTGAGCACTTTCATGGAGGCCCGTGCCTATCAAGGACGCAGGTATAATAAGTACTGTACAGCTGTGCAGGGAAAAGTTCTAAGCGGGGTAATTCCCAAACGAAAAATTTGTGCAGTCGACAGATGTCAATTAGGTATTTTGCGCAGTCTGTTTAACCTTTTTTATTGGTGCTATTATGCTCGAGGTACTTATCTTTAATTAAAAACCTTGTATCCATCCATAGACTTCATGGAGTCCACGTCATTCTTAACTTTTTGCGGTGGAATCAGTTCCGGTCCCGGGATCATTTGAGGTCCAATTTGGGGATCATTTGCGGGACGGGATTATTTGCGGGCCTGGACAGTACAATGGCCGTTTTTCGTAAATTTCTGTACAAGTACAACAAATACGAAAACAGCAACAAAACCTGGAAAGGGAAACGTGATTACAGACATAGAGGATATTACATATCCTCGAACTAACGTGCAATGTTCTTTTTATTATATAGACATACTGTGGCGGCGTTTTTGACGATTTTCCGAAGGTTTCCGAAGATTCTTTAAAACTTGTCCTAAGGTCACACGAATGTTCCGAATATTTCCGGAAATTTCCGAAGATTGACGAAGACTGCCGAAGACTTTCGAGAAAGACCCGAAGATGTTTCGATCATTCACCAACGAATTTAAGTGCAATTTAAGAGACAAACTTGATATCGTGGAAAACGATAAGTCAGTTTTTTGTAATTTTCTATCTTTAACGAGCATCAGTTTATTTCCAACATTAACCAAAATCGTCGTTGAAGCAACGTTCGGCTGTTGAACTGCTTGTCATTGGTAATGAATGTTCTGTGTTCTTATTATTGTTTTCTAGGTTGAACATGGACCACCTCAGTTTTATCTTCTCCTTGCCGTTAATCCTTTCGGTTACTACTACTACCTTTGGATTTGCGATCAAAGCAAACAATCCAACTGGAGAGGTAAAATAAAGAAGTGGCTTATGTTATTGCCTTTAATCAAACTCTCTGCTTGCAACCCTAAATGGCGTCTCTCTTGAAATTTCCATGGCATTTGTGGTCTGTTTTACGCCATGAATGAACTTGTAATTTTAACACGAGCATGAAAAATGTGAAAGAGCGTGAACATTGACTTCAACAAATCGAGGTGCTTGTTAGAATCTGATATTTAGCTGAAACCAGCGCTTACGTAAAGACTTTAGCAAGAAAGTAAAATTGAAACTGCCACAATTTCATTGAAATACATTAAGTTAATTTGCGTGCGAAAGGATTTTATTTATATTTTTAACACTTTGTAAAAGGTGAAAAACGTCTTTGCATGGGTTTGACACTAAACAATATAGCCGCTAAGTCCTTGGATATCTTTTTCTCCACATAGGAACCAAAAGAACTGCCCAAAAGCAAGGTAAAAACATTTGTCGCGCTTCATTAGAAAAAAAGAAATATAGTAAACAACTACATGTAAAGTCAACAAATAAAGTAAACACATCATGTTGTTGCTGATGTTTATTGTGCGTTGTAAACTGATTCAACTATGCTGTCGCCATAAGATGAGAATCAGAATATTCAAGCCATTGAAAGGTTAAATTATTGCATTAAGTGTAAATAAAAATGCGACAAGAGATAGTTTTAAAATATTGCTAACTGTTATTCTAACATTTTGGCATTTTTTTTCTTTTCAAAGCGGGAAACTGAAGCATTGTTAGCAGATGCTGGCTTGGACCACTTTCCTTAAATGGTTCCCAATCGCCAGGTCAAATAATTTTTTTTCCCCGTAGACAAAATTATCTTACTTTTCGCTTGAACAATTCAATTCTTGCTTTACTGCACGCTATTTAACTCTAACCCAGATCTCCCGCGCTTTAACGTCGTTGGATAGGAGATTAGCATGCTATTTGATTTTATTAATAAATTTTTCTGATTACCGCTGGGTCAAAAAATGCTTTCTTTGAAAGTATGAAAAGTGTAAGTAATTATTTACCGAATATAACTTTCTTTCCTGTTGCTAATGTCCCATTGAGAAGAACAATATTACTTGATTTTTTTTATTTTTTTTTAAATAAATTTTCACAATGTTGGGCACATGAATAAAGTAAGTGATCGAATGTTAAAAGCGTGTGAGATTTAGCTTCTCAGTTGTGTTTAATCATTACCACTTTAAAGACAGCATACATGTACAAGTTATGCAGCGCTTACGAGTAGATACATAGAGGATATTACACGGTGGCGAGAAGATATGAATTTTACGAGGAGTATATTTCCCAGTAAAGCACTCGTGTCTATATAACAACATGGAATATCCCACGAGTCCGTTGTATTTTCTCGGTACACGCATGAACCTTAAGGCGAGTGTGTATACCAAGACATTACAAGTGATAAGTGGACTATTCCATGGTGTACCACTAGAGAGCGTTGCATAACTATTTTATACCATGACAGGAGCATGTCACATGGAATGTCATATGCTCCTGACCATGAATAGAAAATACAGTGGCCAACACAATCAGTGGCACATGATGGGTAGGTTACATTGAATACTGGGTAGGTTACATGGAATACTGGGTAGGTTATTAAAACCAACTGAATGAGATGACGGGTTTTTTTTTTTTTTTCTTTTGGATTGCTACATCGGAACTGGAGGTTTTTTTGAAACGATTTTATAACGCTGAAGCTAAACTGCAGGGACCGAAGGACTTGGAAGACCAAGACAGCGAAAAGTCCAAGCGCAAAGGTAAATGATCTTTAGTAATTGTAGTTAGTAGACGGACACATGAAATGAATTGTTTCCATAGTTATAAACCCCAGTTAGAATCGGTCTCGGAAAAAACGAATACACACGGAACAATACTATACGAAAAAGGGTTAAAATTTTCCAGAACTTGTCCTCTAAAGATCGTAAAGGTTCGCCACCACTCCTGAAAATCAGGAACTGATAGTTTAGGAAGTAGTCTGACGCTAGCTAGTTTGCCCAGGGTAGGTACTCTGTAAGTCATTGGGTAGGGGTGTGCCCATGGAGCACTGAAACCCTTATCCTATACCAGACCATGATCAGACAAGGCACCTTAAGCCCCTACTCTATACCAGAGTAGCTATTTTCCATGCAGAAACTTTGTCACTATCGTACTCCAACATGCTTTAAATGAGCCAATATACTTTCGAGTTTCATATTCTATTATGAAACCCCGGGTAAAGAACCCTGCTCTACACTAAATTATTCAAACCCTGGCCACTTGTTTGGGACATTATATCCTATTCTAGAGCAAAACTGTCTGATTTCTTTACGCTATCCCTGACTAAATTGCTTGCAAACCTTACCTTACACAGCGGCACATACCAATATAACCTCCCCGGCTAGTTTCTCATTAACACGAGTAACTAGAGTAGTTATGGCCCTCTCTCTCACGCAACGCTACGCTCTCGGGAGAGAGCGTAACGAGAGAGCGTAACGTTGCGCGACAGAGAAAGGGCCAGGCACGGGTTTCTCGAAAGGTAGATAACGCTATCCTCCTGATAAATCACCAATATTCAGTAGATAGAATAGTTTGTTTTCTTCACACTTAACCACCGGATAACTTAATGTGGACTCGCTAGAAACAAGTTTTTTTTTCGCCTTGATTTTGCTTTTATCAAGTCTTTTATCTGCTTCCCTAGATCGGTACGACTTCTGGTAACGTTTTAACTAGATTTCGGTTGATAAAAACTTTACAAGGTTTTATTAACATCCCACTAACTGGCTTATTTATTTGTGCAGGAACTGTTATTAAATGTGCCGACCTTACAGTCGGCCCTCTACAAGACCTCCTAAATGTTCTCGCTAACGTAAACCGCAAATGCGCCGTTGGTGTTGAGAACCAAAGTGGACTTGGTTGGCAGCAAGGTTCTACCTACTTCTTTTCTGGCACTGATGAAAACTTGCCTTATTCTGTTGATAATGGTAAAAGTGAATTCAGTATTTACATGAGGCTCGCTAGCACAGTACTAATCATGCTTGAACTTGACCAACACAATATGACCAACTTGATTGTTACACCTTGTTAGACAACAATTTGTTTTTCTGATAAGATTCTTGCACAAATACCCTTCGCCTTTTTACGCCATGCTTGTTTTGTGATATGATTGTCCAAGTGACATCCCTATTTTTCAGAATTGGCCTCTTTTAAAAAGAGCCGAGATTCATAAGTAAGAAGAAAATTAAACCGTTGTCAATAAAGCGCAGACCAAAAACAAATTACTCAGTACAGTGTTTTTCGTTGAGAGGTCTTAATATTAATTTTATATTTAAACATGTGATAAACATTTCAAAAGCAAGACACGACGTTTGAGTTTCAGTATTCATAATTACAAAGTTCTAAACGCCGTTGAATTGACAATGAAAAGCATGTTTTCTAAACTGAAACGTGTCGTGATTTTGACTTGAAATGTGTAACATCTATTCTAACACTGCGAAATTTCAAATCTATGTGTACGCTTGCAGAAGGCATGCACAGATATCTTCTCTAGGGTTATACTTTCTTGAAGTCCAAAGTTTAAAGTCTATTTGTTCCGAGAGACAAATATTCCTACTGGTTTTCGTATCCAATAAAAATATTTATCATTCGATGCATTTTTTCTTTCTTTTCATAGGCTGAGAGCCCACCATCTTACCTGTAAATAACTGTTTACAAATGATAGTCTGTTCACGCCTAGTACCGTCTAAACGTGTTTTGCTGCAAATAATATTCTGCTCATGCGTAATTGTAACCCTGCTTCCTTGTGAAAAATGACGGATCGCTTCCTTGAGTTGTCGGAGAGTGCTTTAAAATAATATGAAAAGAAACTTGGTCATTGAATGATAAAGCAATTGTTAACCTCGGTTGTCGCAAAATATCGTGATTTTTCAGTGTTTCACGGATCAATTATTTGCCTCAACCATCGGCTTTGGCAAATAATTCATCTGCTGGTTACTGGCAAATCAAGATATTTTGCGATAACCAAGTTCAATAATTGTTAATTGATTGTCTGTTTCTTTTGTTGTTTTCCTTTATTTTCCACAGAGTATGCAGTAGTTTACGGACCTCGCAAGACGTCTGGACCAGGCTGCAACGGGAGTTGTCGGAGTCGTGGCCTACTACATTCCACGCATCGACAAAACACTTGCTGTAGTGTTTTCTGTTCCGTTTGATTATAACTTTTACCAGAATTGGTGGAATGCTAAGCTGTACCCTGGAAACAAAAGGGCCAACTATGATCAGTACTATGATTTTGTATTATGACGCAAACCCCTTCAAGGCAAGTGGTTGGCATGAGAGATCCCTCGGTTCTGGTCTGAAATTTCGTGGCTCTATGTCCAACTCTGGTAAAGCTACCTTGGAGATTCGTGTCCTTAAAGAATGAGCAACTGGCATGTAAACCAAGCA
>Ga0126338_10002141_pt1 | contig 13396 bp, 22 predicted proteins | sample OrbCmetagenome_2_FD_92529 | JGI IMG/M metagenome (GOLD analysis project Ga0126338, IMG submission 92529) | Coral microbial communities from Petempiche,Puerto Morelos, Mexico - Orbicella C C metagenome | ecosystem: Host-associated > Invertebrates > Cnidaria > Coral | place: Petempiche,Puerto...
AAAAATTTAAGAACATTTAAGAACATCCTGAGGCTGATTTTTCACTAAGCATCCGATAAATAAGAACACAATCAGTCTGACCTCTGAAATTGTGTGTTCTTATATGCGGGTGTTTACTGTATAGTGAAACTGTTTTGATCTTGAGTTGGACCTTCACTTTGTACATGGAAAAAATAATGCATCATCATGGTAGATTTAAACTCAATAAGTCATGCTAGGTTGTTTAAAACCTTCTGAAAGTAAGAAAGTAGGTCATTGAAAGTAGGTCATTGCATAGATCCATTCATAATAAACACACTGTGAAAATTTCATTCAGATATCTTTTCTCCAGGGGGCACAAGTCATAGTCCGGGTTGTCATCTGTTGATTGTGTGTGGAACCATATGGCCTTGACAGCATTTTGCATTGACTGGATATCGTGTGTGTTGTTTCATGTGGCCCTCCCATAATAGACCTGGAGTTGATCTATTTTACTTTTTGTAAGCCTTCCTGTGCCACCAATTGGTTTACCATCTGGACCCAGCCACACATTTATTTGCATAAACATGAAATAAACAACAGTCTTCAGCGTTTGTGATTGGCCCATTGCAATCAGCACTTCAAAAGACAAGGTTGAAGATGTACACAGAACGTGGCTGTAAAGAACTAGAGCTGGGTTCCCGGTTTATAGGTTTGTTTCTTCCTCCTGTGTGCGTTTGTTTATAAGCATACATTCAATTCATTTTGTTTCTGCACGCTGGACTGTCTGACATTGTGTTGGTTTCCTTATGAAGTGTATGAAATCAGAACCGGAATACAAAAACCTTAATTTATTTCATTGAGTAATTCTACCATGATCAGTTTTACCTCTGAATAACTAGTGCGTTATACATTCATAACTTTTCAGACCAAGAAACAGAACATCAAAGACACCCGTGTTTGCTCTTTCCAAATGCAATTATGCGCACCGGAATAAAGTAAATGAGCAGAACGTTATCAATAATGGGATAATCTACTTACAGTAAGATACAAACCAAGATTATTTTGATTAAATGCTGTAAAAACACGCTTAAAGGAAAACTCAACACTAACAGTATCAACAGAACATCGAGATTCATCAGCTCACAGTTACAGTCACTACTGTGCAGTAGAGCGCATCGAGTTACTGGAAAGAGGGATCATGTATTTTTCTTCGTGAAAACAAAACTTGTAACTCAACAAAAGCAGTCTAATAAAGCTGAAAATATCGCAACAAATAATCCGTAATGTCACCGCTGTCTTGGAGAACTTGCACAAGTATTTGTGCTCTAGCTTATATCTTTGTGAGGCATCAGTGCTTTCAGCTGAGAATTTTGGAACTGTTCCAAAATTTTCAGCAGTTGCCAATCCTCCTCCACACCATTTGGGAACTCTTTTGTTCAGTGCCCTTTGAAGAGCAAGCAAATCATGATCCAACTGAAGACGTTTCCCACTTGCATATTTGATGAGATTTTGGGCTCGTAATCTCAGTTGCATTATGGCAAAAAATGACTATTTGGCCCATTCACGTGCATTCCTGAGACCTTTGATATTAGCTTCCTCATCTGCACTTTGTTGTTCAAGATTCTTTATCGTACACTGTAGCTCTTGTATATTTGCTCTTTGTTCTGGATGTTTCTCTCGTACTTTGCAGCTGATGTTAGTACAAGGCTCATTCTTGCAGGTGGTTTTTGTGTGCCCAGCGATGTGGCAAACTGTACACATTCGTGCTCGAATACTGGACAGCGACAAAAACTGTTTATCTTGTGTCAGATTGTTCAATTCTTATCTTGCAGTTGATAGCTGCACTTGCAAGACAGTGAGATTTTCCTTTAGTTACTCTTCCTTCAGATCCAATTCTGATTCTTCCCTGGCTACTGTAGAACACGGAATTGTAGTTTGTGCTTTTGAAGTGGCAACTGGCACCAAAGCTCTGTAGGTAAGTTGTTTTGGCTCTAACTTGCCGCCACTGAAAGCAGCAGAAGTTGACAATCCACCACAGTCAAGCCTTCTCATTTTTTATGGAACTGGGGAATGCACCTCGTGGGCCTTGATGTAGTTTTTTTGTGGTCTTGATCGCCTACTTGCTTTGCCGTTCGCAACATTTGAGAAAAAGCAAAAGGATTGTCTGGACTGATGTTTACAAAGTCTCCATCTTCGTCTTTATAGCGAAGTCTGATAGAATCTTGACCAAGGTGAGCAAGAGGTGAACAATTCCTCTGTATGGTCTGAAGCAGGGTTTCGTATGTAACATTTCTCAATAGAAATGTCACAAATCTTTCCCCGCCGTAATCTACTTTTACCTGCAATGCCATATTTTTGCAACTGAACTGAATGAAGAAGCGCGCCGGCTTTGATATCCTGACTTCGATTTTTAAGGCCTCTGATTGGTAGTTTACAGCAACCGGAAGCCATAAAACCCATCAAACTAATCGAAAACCTGTCAAAAAGATGTCAAAAACTTAGTCGGGTGGTCACGGTTTGACGCTCTTGACTGTAAAACAGAAATCCATGGAAGTACTGATTCCGAATTCAGCGCACATTCTCTTATATGAGGGATGTAATAATTATTATTTGTCTGACTGAAAGTCGAATCTCCAGGAAACGCAGATTGAGTCGAAATCCCTCCCATTTCCCTTAAAATCCTTCTCGTTGTGAAACAAGTGTGAAACATCAGAAATGATGTACTACTAATTACACACCTGGTCATGGCTCACCAAAATGCAAAATTTAATTGTTGCGTCCAATAAATCATGTTGGGACCTGCCAACCATTTCTTCGATTCTTTACCCGATTCATGGAAAATCACGCTGTCGCTGAAAATATTTCTGAACTTTGTTGTGAAGTAATTAGTTGGGTCACAAAAATCTTAAACTCTTTACAGGGCTCGAAAAATATTTGAATTCCAGCTTGCCCTTTGGGCAAGTAACTCTCAAATATTGCTTGCCTGGGCCACTTTCCCACTTGCCCAAGTTTTCAGACTCACTAATAATTCATGACCTAAAAATGGAAGTTATTCAGTGATGTGTTTGAATGTAATAACCTGTCTGGCTTGCTCATAATCGTCTTAGTTTTGATCAGTTTTATTTGCTCATTGATCGAGAAGAGAATCTATTCAATTGAAAGGAGTAAAGCAAGGCTTCTTCTAATATCTTAGCATGTTTCAACTTATCAGGAGGACCTTTCAAAAGAGTGACTTATTCCCCAGAAGGTGAGGTAGTGATTAGAAAAATAAAAAACCTTACTCATATCACTTCCATGAAAATTAAAGTGACTGATGAGAATGGTGATTTAATCGATTTCAATGGACTCCCTTTAAGGTTCAAAATAGAAATTGTATAAAAACTGTCAGATCAAAATATGATTCATCATGTTATTCCAACACCAAGCTTGCCCTCACTTCATCCCAAGTTAAATGCGAGTGATGTAAGGGTGAGCGATTTCAGATTGAAAAAGATTTATGATTGTCAGAGAGAACTCGAGAATGAAAATTCTCATTACCAACAGGTATCGAAAAAATGTAAAAGTGCCAATTCAATTTCTCACACCGTGGCCACTCTGTCTGGAGTCACAGCCACCATTTTATCATCCAGGGGTCTCACAGTCTCCCTGAGTGGAATCAGCCTCATAGTTGGTGCTCCTTGCTCCAGTGTCGCTGCTCTCTCAGGATTCATTTCAACTTTCATCACTGCAGGGAAGAAGGCTCAATAAAAAGGTAACAAAACACAAGAAGACTATCTCTCTCATTGAATCGTCAAATCTTTCAATCAACAAGTTAATTTCAAAAGCATCTAATGATAACTATGTCTCTGACGTGGAGTTTGACTTGATTCTTCGCGAGGTTAAACAGTATGGAATCATGAAAGGTTTGAGAAGCAATGCGAGTGAAGCAAGTAAACCATCTGTTGATGTCAAAGCTCTGAAAGAAGAGATAAAGAAAGAATATCAAAGGAAGCTAGGATCCCTCGTAAACCTAAAGAATTAACGATTACATGTAATTTTTCAATAAAACGAACCTAATGGTCTGTGATTTCCTGTGAAGATCCTTGACTTTCATTCAAACAGAGACTCTATTTTCGGTTTCGCTTTCTTGCCTTTGATGCTTGATTTTTGCTCTGAAGTTTAATTCTCAGAACAATTTTCTCATGTAGCTTATCAATCTTCCTCTGATTGATTCTTCGTTCCATTTCTTGCTTTGTGGCTTTTGCCGCAATATCTAACATCTTCTTGAGGGCTTCTGGGTTATCTTCAAACTGCAACAGACTTTGGTCTTGAAATGATGTTAACTGTTTGAAGAATTCAACTGGGTTGAATGAGACCATTTCGAGTGAAGGGTTTTCAGTCACAATTAACTTTGCCTCTTCTCTAAAATGTGTGATCTTTTCCAAGGATCAATCAAGTCTTTGATTCAACTGGTCGAATGATAAAGGCGTCTTGAATCAAGCGAGTGATATGTGAATAATTGTTCACAATTTTGAAGATTTTTGTGAATGATAGTAGACTTTTCACGCCCCTCGGCGACAATTTTGGACCCAAGCAATTAATTTTCACACCCTGCAGAAGCACTTGTAAAAAATAATGTATTTTAACACCTCTCAGTGGCACTTATAACAATCACAAAATGGTCATGAAATTAAAATCATAGCATATTTTACCATCATGGCTTCAAAATCATGGACCATTTTATCACCATAAAATTAAAATCACAGACCATCTTACCATCATAGCTTCAATATTATGAACCATTTACCTTTATAAAATTAAAATTATAACTATAATTATAAGAGGCTTGAAAATCATTTTTTTGAAAAAAGCTTTAAGAGAAATTGACATATATTATTATGGAGGGTGAAAAAATAATCTCATCTAGTAGTATGGAAAAACTATCTAAAAGAATGTTATCATACAATAGTATGCATAGAAATAATCTAGGTATATTATCAAAACAGCAGCTAATTGAGTTGTCACTGAAAAAAGAAAATAAACCAATTGGAGTTCCAAGAACAAGAAAGAGTGTCAGACAACTGGTTACTGAGTATGAAAATAAAATAATACCACCACCGCCTCGATTTAGAGATCCTGTTGCAGTTCCCTGGACTAAAATAATTCTTCCACTGCCTCAATTCAGTGATAATTACAAACCTGTAGCAGCTCCCAGGACTTAAGTAACAAAACTCAACAAAGCTCTCGAGGGTGCTGTTAAGTCTTATGGAGTTGACATTAAAAACCAAAAAGACTCATTAGGACAGTTAAACAGCACTAATAAATGGATCAAATCTCAAATGTGTATTAAATAAAATTAAAGGACTAAACCTGGTTGAAATACTGAAAATAACTTTTAAAAAACCAAAAGATAGAAATACAATATACAAAACAGCTTATTTCAACAGTAAGACTTTAACAATTACAAATGATATTGAAATTGAAGAAATAATGAAATTAGCATGAGAGCAAATAGTCAGAAAGATTTCACAATGGTTATCAGAAGGATCAGGGTGGGTAATAGAATCAGTCCACAAACATTTGAATATAGTCAAGTATAATCCAGTAGAGGGTTCATCATATATACAACTTCCAAAAGAATTAAGAAACTCCAAAAAGGGTTTAGTAAACATGAAAAATGATGATGAATGCTTTTCGCTGGTGTTATATTAGGCATTTAAATACACGAGAGAAAGATGCACAGAGGATTAAGAAGTCAGACAGAGAAATGATTAGCAATTTAGACTATTCAGGTATTGAATTTCCAGTTGATGAAAAACAGTATAACAAAGTAGAAAAACCAAACAATATCAAAATAAACATATTTGGATATGAAGCAAAACAACTATTCCCTATTTACGTTTCAAAAGAAAAGTTTGATAATTTGATGAACCTTTCACTAATAACAGAAGATGAAAACAAACATTACCTTTTGATTAAAGACTTACACAAATTCATGTAAAACAAAACTAAACACAAAGAGAGAAAGCATTTTTGTATGCACTGTCTGACCATTAATGTTATTCCAAGTAATACAGAAAAGTACATGGCTTTTATGTTAAGTCACAATCTAGTATTTATTGATAGTTTTCAATTTATGAGTTCTAGTCTTGATAAACTAGTGAGTAATTTGCCAAAAGAATCATTAAAATATACATCTGAAGTCTTCAAAGGAAAAGCACTGGATCTGATGTCAAAGAAAGGTGTCTATCCATATGACTATATGGATTCATTTGAAAAATTCAATGAAACTGAGTTACCTACAAAAGAAGCATTTTACAGTATTCTCAATGATGAACATATCTGATGATGATTATAAGGATTTAATCTCAAGAATATGGGAGAGTATCATGATCTATATTTAACAAGTGATATTTTGTTATTAGCAGATGTATTTGAAAACTTCAGAAAAACATGTCTTGAATATTATAAGTTATATCCAGCTCATTATTTTACTTCACCTGGATTATCCTTGGATTCAGTGCTCAAAATGACTGACATTAAATTGGAATTGATGAACGATATTAACATGTTTCGATTTATTGAAAAGGGAATGAGAGGAGGAACAAGTTATATTGCTCACAGATTTGGTGAAGCTAATAATAAGCACATGAAAGATTATGATAAAACAAAACCTCCAAAATGTTACGTATCTTGATGCTAATAATCTCTACGGATTTGCAACGTCACAATATCTCCTGACTGGCAATTTCAGATGGATGTTGCAAAATGAAATAAATAAAACAAATTTAGCTAAGTATGCAGAAGATAGTAAAACTGGATTGATTTTAGAAGTTGATTTAGAATATCCAAAAGAATTACACGATTTGCATAATGATTTCCATTAGCTCCTGAACAAGTAAAAGTAACAAAATATGCTCTCAGATTATTGTAAACGGATAAGAGACAAGTTCCATATATCTATTGGTCAAGTTCATAAATTAATACCTACATTAAATAATAAAGAAAAATACCTACTACATTATCAAAATTTACAATTGTATCTTGATTTAGGATTAAAATTGACAAAAGTGCATAGAGTTCTTAAATTCAATCAATCAGCATGGTTGAAACGGTATATTGATTTTAATACTGAAAAACGGAAAAATGCTAAAATTCATTTGAAAAAGACTTTTTTAAACTTATGAATAATTCAGTATTTGGGAAAATTATGGAGAATTTGAGAAAAAGTCAGTGGATGTTAGATAAGTAACTTATGAGAAACAACATGTTAAATTAGCAAGTAAACCAACTTCTGTATCATCAAAAATTTTCAATGAAAATTTAGTTGCCATTCACAAAATCAAAGAAACATTAAAATTGGATAAACTGGCATATATAGGAATGTCCATATTGGATATATCAAAAACAATGTATGATTTTCATTATAACTATATTAAAAAGAAATATGGTATTATTATATGGTATTATTATTCACAGATACGGATAGTTTAACATATGAAATTGAAACAAAAGATGTTTACAAGGACTTTTGGAAAAATAAAAGTAAGTTTGATAATTCTGATTATCCAGAAGATAGTAAATTCTATGATAAAACTAATAAGAAAGTTATTGGTAAGTTCAAAGGTGAAGCAGCTAGCCAAATAATAACAGAATTTGTTGGACTTCGAAGCAAAATGTACTCTTACATCAAAGAAAATGGAGAAAATAATAAGACTGCTAAAGGAGTCAAAAAAATTGTGATTAAAAAGAACATTAATCATACTGACTATAAAAATACTCTCTTCAATAGAGAACAAATTTGTCATAAGATGAGAACAATAGGATCAGATCATCACATAATCGGATCTTATGAATTAAACAAAGTTTCACTATCATGTTTTGATGATAAAAGATATATACGAAAAAATGGTATACACTCTTATGCTTACAGACATTATAAAATCAAAATTAATTTTTTCAAAAGATAGTCTATCAGAAATTTTATTTTCAATAAAATCAAGTGTAACTTCAGCAGAAGTTTGATGGCATACATTCATATGCATTGGTTTTAAAAAATCTAATTCAATATAATTTTCTATATTCTATTTCATCACAAAATTTTATTGGTTTTTCATTTTTTTCTTTTTGCAATTTTAAAAAATCTTTATTTCTTTGTTGTAGCTGAGTATTAAGATGATTATGCTTTCCAGCTATTTTGTAATCTTTATTGTTCAAACAAACAGAACAGAACAGAACAGTACCATAATTCATTTTTACTTTCCATATATATTATACCATTCTATTTTTTAAAACGTTTATGGTTTGAAAAAATTTTTTAAGAAAACTGTTAAAGAGATGTCTCTACATTATATTTTAATGAGTAAGATTGTAATAAATAGTATTGAGTTTAAAATTCATCCAGTTTATGATTTATATGCTGCTGATGAAAATGGAAATATAATCCTTTTCATTAAAAGAGTACCTCACAAAGGTAATGATAATAGTCTCCAATTAAATGTTAGAAAACATAAACAAAATGGTTGTAAATGTTATTACATTCATTGATTCATATGGGAATATTATAATGGATTGATTCCTGACAGTAAAGTAATTGATCATATCAATGATATCAAAGATGATAACAGATTATGTAATATACAACTCATGACACCACAACAAAATAGCTAAAAATCAGCCAAGAAATGTGATTATACATTCGTTAAATATAACCATCAAAATAAAAGATATGTGAAAGCAGTGAATTGTGAAACGAAAGAGGTGACATATTACAATAGTATGTATGCAGTAAATCAACATTTGGGTATTAATGCTGGAACAGTGAAAAACCAGCATTTCTAAAAAAGAAGGAAATTCATACACTTTCAAATATGTTAAAAAAGAGGATTTACCTTTTGATTACAAAAAATCAGCTAATATAAAACTGAAAATGTCTGATGAAGAAAAAAAGAAACGTCAGAAAAAATGGTTAAATAAAGAATTTATAAGTCCAAAGTGTAGTAAAACTTTAAAAAATAGTTCCAGATTTCTTCATAATAAAAAATGCAATAGCCAGAAACAATATTTTTGGCTAAATGACTAGCAAAAAAAAAGATGTAGTATTTTTACTACAACTGAGTAATGTCGCTAATATACATTACTCAATTAACATTTATACGTTATTCAAATCCTTCAATAGTATCCAACTGTTAAGGTCATCAGTATATCCCTTCCACTTAACTAAAGCTTGTTTTTTCTTATGATCTTTCCTGATTATTTTTTCAATTCTGAATATATCCTGGTTAGCTTTAGATAATTCAGGTTCATAAAAACTGCCTTTTATCTCTTCATTATTGAGGTATTTTAATTTGTAAGTGATTGGATTCGTATATTGGATCTTATCAATTTTAAATACTTCTTCAGTCCAATTTGGGGTGTATCCTTTATCGAATACTTTTCTCTTGTACTTACTTATTCTGACTTTATCACCAACTTTGAACTGAAGGGATTTCATCCTTGGTTCTGTATTACCATTCAGATGAAAATACACAATTCCTTCATTCTTCTTTTTACTGGCTTCTGTTGGTGTCATTTTAATTGAACTGTGTTTGGTGTTATTGTACTGTTTTAATATTTTGGGTAGAATGTCTAAATACTGCGTATTACCTTGAACAGTGAACTGCTTCCACATCTTAGTTTTTGTTTTATTCCATCTTTCACAAACAGATGATTTTTCTTCATTCTTAGTGGAATACATGTTTTATTTTTATCCAATAACTCTTTCAAGTGTTTGTTATAGAATTCGTTACCCTTATCAACCCATAAATATTGTGGTTTTCTACCTTCTTTGAAAATCGTTTTAAGGTCATTCCCCAGTATTGCATTGCGCATCCCTACTGTGCATAATTTCACACATGATTAGCGCACATGCATTAAAAAATGGCGGCTTTTTCTGTACAGCTGGACCTCGCAATAGAGGTAAATCGTCATTTTCTCGCAAATGAGTATGGTGACCTATCTTTTTTTTCTGTTGTTTTGAATTGAGTAATAAATTTCTCTGTGTAAACTAAATATGGACCAATTCTCAGTGTAGAACAAAAAGCAATCGTCGGAAACGTGATTTTAGCAAGCAATCGTGACGACAATCATGGTGCTATTATAAGGATTTATATGGATATAAACAAGGTGCTTTTGCCACTAAACGAACATGGGGACCCCTCATTTTTATTTCAAAATTTAAGTTCCTTTAATATAACCAATCGATAGGCAAAGTTCCACAAAAATCTCAGTGCAGGTTCTATTTCAGCGGAATGACCTCAAATGCTTCGGTTACAGTTTCACCGTTTTTATCCTTCAATGGAACACTCCAACCATATTTACTAAACATGCCTGAAACCATGAGAAGATATCTATAGCCTTTATTCCATTTACTAAACTGTTGCATTTCGACTAAATCAGAACACCATATTTCATCAATATGATTGACTATTACACACTGTCGAGTAAAGTTACGTTTTATTGGTTTATGTAATTCATCAGCTAATTTTTCTTGCCAGTTACTCAATGGTTTTTTCAGTTTTTTGCAACACCAAGACCTAGTGTTTGTTTTTTGTCAATCAAGAATCGTGCTGTTGATTCCCATTTTGGCATTTCACCATATGGAATTTCATCAAACGATTTAACCATTTGCCGATCACAATCTTCTTTGTTTTTACCCATGTCATAACAAATATCATGATGACCTGCTATTTCATCCACTTTATTGTACAGTTGTACACGTCATTAAGTAATCTCACCAGCGTTTATCATATTCAAGCTGTTTTTCAAGTGGATTATATAGTCCCATGTATTTGGTCTTTCCAGGAGTAAAACCAGCTTTAGGTTTTGGTAGTTTACCAATGGCTTTACGAGTATCAAATCCTTTTCCAATGATGTAACTACAGTCTTCTTTGAAACTATCACTGATATAATCATCAAACATTTCAACTAGTGTTTTGAACTCTGTTGTAGTCATGCCAGCTGGAAAATGTTGATTAACCATTTCTTGTGCCGATTCTGCAGTGGCATTTGGATACGCTTTGTCAAATTCTTTTTATTTCTTACGGCTGTACCTTTTGGAAACTTTTGTTCACCCTTGTTTACCAATGGGAACAATTTTTCCACCCTTTTTTGTGAAAGTATTGGCAGGAATCAATACTTTTTTCCATTTCTGAAACTGTCTTCAATATAATCACCATACGTTTGAACAATCATACCAGCGTCATTAATAGTTAAACCTTTTGGGAAATTTTTTCGATCAAATTGTGAGCAACAATTTTTGATGCATGGGTATTTTTCTTTGAACTCATTGTAAGAATTGATTAAATCTCCTTGTTTTATTTTCTGACTTTTATCGATGAAGGTTATTAATTCTCCACCTTTGTACATAGCATCAAGATCCATTCTATCCGTTTCATATTTGTAATTTGATCTCACTTTTGTTGATAATTGATTGATCGCTTCAGATCCAACTTTTTGAATAACAGGAGTTGCTTTATTAATCACATAATTTATTGCTTTCTTTTGCAATTTTGGATTTCTCATGAATTCAGAAGCATATCTTCCAGCTTCTGTACCTTTCTTAGCCAAATAAGGAACTCCCTACACTGATAAATAATTCAGTACCAGTATCTGCCACAGTGCTCAATGTACCCTCTCCTCTCATTCTTTTTTCAGCTTGGTCAGTCAGGTTTGGAAGTTCGTAACCCAAATCCATTGGTCGAAATATATTGCCCCACGCTTGTGAGGGCTCAATTAGTTTTTTTGACGTCACAAATTTAGTTTTAGTTATTCTACATTTGTCACAAGTGCATTTCATCATAGTTCTTCCATTTTTGGCTGTGACATATTTTTCACTACCAGGAACACAATCAGTCACTTTTTTCTGTTTAATACAATAAGATTTCATATATGTGACCCTCCATACGAAAACACGTCTTATCCACAAAAACGTTTTCCAGGGGGTTTGAGGTCGCTCTGAAACCCTTTGGAAACCCGGTTTCAGAGGGTTTGAAACCCTTTGGAAACCCTTTGGAAACACTTTGAAACCCTTCTGAAACCCTTTGGAAACCCTTTTGAAATGCTTTGAAACCCTTTGGAAACCCTTTTGAAACGCTTTGAAACTCTTTTGAAACCCTTTGAAACCCTTTGGAAACCCTTTTGAAATGCTTTGAAAATCTGGAATGTGGAACATGTTGGAAACCCCTTCGAAATGCTCCGAATACTCTTTGAAAACCCGATTTGAAAGTGTCGGGAAAAAAATATTCTCCTAGTTTGCGTTCGCTGGCGTAATTGCACGACAGCACTGCATGTTAGTTTTTTTGCAGAAATGTTATTTTGCCGCATGACTCAGTACTGATTTATTTATAGTTGTGGAAAGATCAAAAGATATAACGTATGTAAAACTTCTCCTAAGCTTAGTGGTGAAAATTGCGGACGCTTGCGAATGTAAACGCAAATAGGTTATTGTTTACATGCGAGATCAACAACTCGCCATTTGCATATTTGCGTGAGGTGCGACCTTTTCTTTTGAATATTTTGTTTGCTACTGCGTAATTCTGCCTACGTTTTCTCTAAACTAATTCTCAAGCTTTCCGAAGAATTTGAAATTATGTTTTCCAGTTAAACTGTTTGCTCGTTACAAAACTTTTGCTTTCTTGCGAGTAAATATGAAACATGTCGGCTTTCGATCCCACTAACGAACTAATTTGTTAAAGGCATTGTTAGTTTGGTTCGAATGGTTTTCGTTCCTTCTTTTGAGTAATTTTTGCTGTCCGTGTAAAGTTATCATGAACAGGCCGACAATCTGCTAGTGATATACGTGAATGAGTGTTTTATTACTCTGACCGGCAACGCACGTTGTGTTACAATCACAATGAAAAGATCACGATTTATGGAAATTATAATCACATTCAAGGAGTCTCGTTACAGTGCATTTGAAAGGTTTAGGTCTCATTTGCACATTTAGCAAAGCAACACTGTTGTATAAATTCCCTTATTTCAACTAGTCTAAAACGAAATAAACGGATAATTAATCCAGACGGCATTGCATGTTTACCGCATTGTCGAGTCCAACATGTGATGAAATTCATGTCACAGTGTTTAATGTTTGTTTTCGCTTTCTGTTGAAATAATCTCCCTTGAATCTCATTTGCACATTAATTTTAGCAAGGCAACACTGTTGTATAAATTCCCTTTTCAACGAGTCCAAAACGAAATAAATGGATAATTAATCCAGACGGCATTGCATGTTTACTGCATTGTCGAGTCCAACACGCGATGAAATTCATGTCACAGTGTTTAATGTTTGTTTTCACTTTCTGTTGAAATAATCTCGCCTTGAATTGAAAAGTTTCTTTTTATCCCACATAGAATTGATATCAATTTACTGAGATATTTAAAACGCTTTCACTTTCGTTGGAAGATTTTGTTGATAAAT
>Ga0126338_10002142_pt1 | contig 13396 bp, 8 predicted proteins | sample OrbCmetagenome_2_FD_92529 | JGI IMG/M metagenome (GOLD analysis project Ga0126338, IMG submission 92529) | Coral microbial communities from Petempiche,Puerto Morelos, Mexico - Orbicella C C metagenome | ecosystem: Host-associated > Invertebrates > Cnidaria > Coral | place: Petempiche,Puerto...
ATGACTCGGTCACTGCGTACGTTTAGTCGAGATAAACTGAGGTAAAATGGTATTTCCTTTCTCTGGTCGTTGTTTACAGTGACCTTTTCGCTTCTTAAGTAGTTTTACTGTAAAAACTGTTTTTATCAAAACGAAAACCCCTTTGGTGGTCGGTGATAATTACCGCATAACAACTTCAACAGACATTTCCAGACCTTGCTACTCCACTGTGATTATGGGGAAACAACAAGGTAGCGCGTTTGATTGTGTGAGAAGAATACTCGTGAACTGAAAATGTGGTTCATGTATTTACAACCCTTGTAAATATTACTTCTTCAACTTGATTGGAACTTTTTCAAGGCAAAATTACTTTTAAATTATGCATGAAACAAGACTGCTTTTTGAGTTCTTGGCGAAAAAAAGACCCATGTTGGGAGTGCGTACATGTTAAGGAAGTTTCTGTTCAAGAATTAAAAGAACAACTTTCATTCAAAATAGTGTTTCACTCACTTTGAGTTCTTTTCTCTCCATTTCCAAGGCAGGCTGGTAGACTGGCTCACATTAGGTCGTGCGCGACCACTAATATATCGCTATCATGTTACCGCTTGTCCGGCAGGCTAAGAACGATTTGCTAAAAGATAATTGGGGAAGGAAACTAAGTTTCAACTCTGTGGAAAAAATCTTCGTGCGCTGAGGCACAAGGCACAGGGGACTTTAAACACTTTTACTGCCATTTTGGGTACTTAGTTAAAATGAAATCGATAAGGAAACTTCGTTTGTTGACCAGCGTTTTGTTACTTCAAGGCAAAATCTTTCATCCTCCCTAAAAGTTTCAAGTGTAAGATAAAATCGATTCGGCCGAATCCAAAATTTAAACCAATTCAGTTTTATTGGCCATCATTCAGACAGTTGTTGTGTTTTGTGGTCTCGGAGACTTACAGCGCCTCAGTTTGTCATTTCTATAAAATTAAATTCTGTCACGTGAAAAGCGCAAAGTAAATGATCCTCGACTGCATAGCAAGAAGTTCAAATACCAGCCAGTCTTTAAAGTTAGCACTGTAGCTGAAACGAGCCAACATGCCGACCTCTCATAACAAAGAAAACAACAAACAAACCAATATGTTGAAATCTAAACTACCTGGGCGTGATCGTGAGTAGGTTCGCAATCGAGTACTTTAATTATAGCTTGGCATCTGATGTTACTTTCGTAACTCGTTTTCTTCTTTGTTTTGCTTACATAACACTATTACGTATTAACGATTATGTACATTTTTTAAGTTTTTGCTACTCATGCTGTGATTGCTGTGATCAATGCAAGTTTCGTAATTTAACCTTTGTAATTATGTTATTGGAGATACAACATTTTTATCAGTTTAGTTACGCCATCTACGTTCTCGCTATTATTTTATGCTATCGCTGCCATCGCTATCGTGCTAAGCTATCGTTTCTACAATTGCTACCCTCGCAGGAGCAAGATCAAAGTAAATCTGCACATCTTTAGTCGTAGTCCTTTCGTTATAGTTTAAGATTTATGTTCCATCGGTATCCTTGATTTGTGTTTTGTATCTTTAGCTAGTATTAACTTACATAAGCCTTTTGTATCGTTTTGCTTTTAGTTCGAACCACATAATCACAACCACAACGACTTCACATCACAAGTACATCCTCATTTTGTTATCCTGATTCCTATATCGTTGATTCATCGCTCCTTCCAATAAACGCTAACGATTGATTTTATTGTGACCTGGTTTCTTTGGAATTACAATGTGCGTCAATGTGCGTTCGAGTGTTTCAAGCTCCCGTTAAGCCCTAATCTACACGTGGCTTCGCTCCTGGAAAGTCACATCTGATGAGACTTCCGTGGGGGTGGATGTGAGGGGGAAATCGGATTCTTGTGTTTGTTCACACTATACATGTTACGAAAAATTGTCTAAGTCTAGTTCTAGAACAATCTAGAACCTGAAATCATTCAGGCGTGACCAATTTGTATAAGAACATTCCCGAACATTCTAATCCTTATGTAATTACTCAGATTAGAAACTGTGTCAAACTACTTAATTTAGCTTGTAATGGAAGTTTCTAGAACTTTAAGCCTCATGTATATTAGAGCGAGCGTTTCTTCTGTGAGAGAGATTGATTAAAATTTGAAGAAGCTTAGTGCTGTAAATTCGTGAAGTTATCTTACGGAAATAAATTAGTTTGCTGCTGTTACCGGCGATCCTGAGTTCTGTCTGGAAACAACCCTGTTCTACAACGATACTCGTAACAATACACTACATCAACTTTTCTAGTGGTTACAGTCGAAGAGCACTGTCTCAGTCAATCTATCATTTTTGAAATAAAGCTCACTTTCAAGTTATTGAACAGTGAGCTTGAGGCTCGGGGAATGAAACAGAAAATAATTTTTGGTGAAATCCTCGGGACCACTTTTCTGTTTTCTCAGTGGTGCAAAAATACCCAGTTGCTGTTAGTCACGCATGAGTGACCGTGGTGCAGGAAGTATTTTTGTCCCAGCCTCTATAACAGAATTCTTGACGTTTTGGTGTTTCAATCTTTCGAAAGTCAAGTTGGCAAGTAAAATCTACCACAACAACTCAACAAATGTGTGCCTATGAACTGTTTGGCAACGAGATTGATTCGGCTCCATCTCATTGCCTGCATTCCAAATCAGCCGTGACTTTTTCTTTGGCACTTTACTAATAGTCGTTTTATTTTGCACAATTAGGTTGCATCCATCTTTCTAATCCCCTATCTAATCCTTTAACGATGATCTAATTGAATCAGGGTTTTGTTTGAGCAGACATTGACAAAAACTGAGCTGGAATAATAGATGATCGCTATATACAGCGAACTGAAAGAAAGCGAAAAGACAAATTTACGATCAAGTTGCAGCTGATAGATCTTGATTCCAGACACGAATTGGCCATTTCATTTTACAACAAGTGGTAAACACAGAAATTCCTTCGTAAGCCAGACATGAGAATAAACCAAATGTTTATTTACAGCAGTGAAAGTTTCAGCCTGCCATTTTAAAACCTTTTACACAGATGCTTCAATTTGAAGAAAGTGTTTCTTCTGTTTACAATATTAGTTGTGTAGTGTACGCATAGCTCCAGTCTGATACAGTCTGAGATCTTATGATAGCGAAACACACGTACCAATTCCATTATGGAAAAATAATCAAATGTAGTCAAATACACTGCAAAAAATAGCTCTCAAACTTTTTTAGTTCAGTTTGTATTGTTCCAAAAGTCCTCATCGTCAATCTTTTCCTTTTTAACGACAACGCTAAACGCCTCAGCATTCCCATGGATATCCGAGTCACGCTTGCCGATGTTTGTCAGCAATTCTGTGAGATGATGGATGTAGAGGGCAGCCAATCTAACCGTCTCTATCTTTGAAGGTCGTTTCTCGGTCGGTGACAGTGGTATTAACTCGCGAAGGCTCTCAAACGCGCTGTTTATGACTCTTACGCGGCTCCTTTCTCTAGCGTTCGCCGATTTTCTTTGTTTGCTGACGCCAGTCAATCTTGGCCCTCGTCGTCTGTGCTTTTTCCTCGCCTGCGTCAGTGAAGAAGGTACTTCTGGTGTCTCTAACTTGCACACAGGACTGCAAGCATTCATAACTCTAACGTTACCTCCCGTTGTAGAATTGACCATTTTTCAAGACCTGTCCAGTAAATAAAACTATCTCAGTAGTGGAATAGTTCTTCAGTTGTGAGTATTCGGCCCCGCGTGAAGACTACGCCTTATTTAAGACAATGCATTGTTGGCTGCTGTTAATTAAATGTTCTTGTTAAGTTTGCTTGTTGATGAAATCGATGTGGTAAATTTATTAAAATCTGACTCTCTACAAACACAAACATTTCATAGGAATGTGGAATTATGTTTGTCTTTGGTAAATCAATTAACCCTCCACATTATGTCACTTAAAAGTACTTCATGGTGAATTTTGTTTCGTAATTCTTCCATTTCATTTCTCGACATATTGAGAAAACAAAAATTGTACGGTATTATATGCGACACTGCTCTTTCATTTTAATGGACTGACACTCTAGAATGAAAAACAACCGTCCACAACCGTATGAATTGATCCAAACCTGATTTGACACAGAGGTTTAATCCGCTGTAAATTGACCTAATTGGTAGTGTAAGTGCTAAGACTAAGGACAACCAAAATATAAAAACCTTTTAAAATTTCAATTGAAATTATTTCACATTCATAAAAAGTAATTAGTTTTTAAGTTTTCACTCTTCCGGAACTCGGTACGAATTTCGACTGAATCGACCAGCGATCTATCTGGAACAGTCCAAAGGTCAGTTTCTTTTCTAGGCACAAACTGAAGACAATAAATTGACTGTTTTATAAGCACCCACAGCCGGGCCCGCAGCTTATCAGTCATTTTATCTCAGGGATGCATCAGTATTTGCCGTCAGGGGGGCTCACCGCTTATTCAGTATCTGTCTCAGTGAGCAATTGTCCCTGACAATAACTTGAACACTTATGGTCAAATCAAGGCCAAGTCGCTTTGGTTAACAAAAGGGTCGCTAACGAGCACTTTCATAGAACTTCTAATTGCATTGCAGCAAACCCGAAAATTTGTGTGCTCTAAACCGACCTTGGGTTGATGTCGTTTGCACTGGCGAACACTTCAACAGACTGAGTTGGTCACGCTTTTGTAGTACAATTTGCAGTCCCAGTTGTCTGAAGTTAAATGACGAGGGAATGTAATTCCTAATTTTGTAGGAACTTGTTAAATAAGCTGAGAAGCTCTCAGACAAACTGAAAAATTTAGGAGGAACCGAATGAAACTCTATACGAATTTAATAATGTGGCCGAGTGACATTAAAAATCGTTTTCAATCAACTGGAATACTAACGTTCTGCGACAAAATGTTGAGCGCATCCAGCGCGTGCCAGCAAAATAACAATTTAACGAATGACTAAAGGTTAGATCACTGGAGTTTACTTCTCTAGACGAAAGTAACAGAAGGTCTTACCTTCGCTGTCTGATTTAGGTGCTTGAAAATCTTGGTTCCTTAATTGAAGCTCTTGTGGCGTTATATTGTCCCTGTTCCTTCAAAAGATCGAATCAAGTTCTGCTAGAATACGCTTTGCTCGACTTCACTTTCACAGCAGGTAACTTTCCTCGAGCTAAACTAGGGGGTAAAGAATTTCAAACTCTTTAAAAACAAATTAAACTTGTGCAACTTTAGCGTTCTTCCCAAATACCGTTGATTTACTTCGATCCAATGTTTAGTCGAACGTCAAAGAAATCCCAAAATTCTCTCCGCCGTCGGAGGTTATTAACCGATAACGATTAATAACATAACTACCAGTTGCCTAGCTTATCTTTGATGGAGTTTTCCGTTTGAGTGACTATGAAAGAGGTCGACAGAACTTAAAAGAAACAGTGTAAATTGATACAACTTACAACTTCTGTTTTTGGAGGAAAAAGTTTTAATGACCAACTCTTCTGCTGTATTGAGGCAGCCACAACCGAAATTTAATTTGTAAAATGCCACAAATGTGAGTCTTTTGATGTGGCGGCGGTAATTATTTTATACATTCTGGGTATTAAAAATAGAATCAAGCTTGCCCGAGGGATAAATGGTTCTTAGCATAAATTTCCCATGGCTAATTGCGCTTGTGTTTACCATTTTTCGGTGGTAACATCATTCCTTTCTTTCTCTTTTGTGTAGTTTTAAAATGCCTTGACTTAATTCAACCAGGCGAAGTCAGTTAAATTAAAGGGACTAAAATGTTTTATTATGATCTACAATGATTAAATTTACACTGTACTTTACAGTTTATGCCGGGTTGTTGTACCGTAAAGATGGTTCCTTTTAAGGAGCCAAAGAGTGTCAACCCTCTATGTTCGATCGACTGCCTCTTCTTAAAACTTGCAATTCGAATGCTTCCAATCAGGAAGCCCCGGTGAAGCAGAATGCAAAAATTGTTTTTTAATTACCAAACGTTATCTTGTCAGTTTCCATTAACTAATCTTAAAGATAACATTGACCCGAACGCCAGTTTGATATAATCTACCTAATTGGATATAGCTGTATATAACTAAATTGCTAGCTTTAACGTCACGAGAATTGCATCACCATCCAGTCGCTTTTTTTACAGAAAATGTTTTCAAGTTCTTAAGCAGTGTCTTTGTTTCCTCGTTCCCAAAGTTGTCATTGGCTTTCAACCATATCTTCAGCCTTCATCTCTTTGTTGACTGTGAAATCGTCCTCTCCTTGTAAGATAGACGAAAGTTGTGAGATGTACGAGGTAGCGCCAACTATCACGTCAAACTTCGTGGTTTTGTTGCAGTTCTGCGGAATGAGGGTCCGTAGAATTTGAATGTAGTTATTAAGGACACTTACACGATCTCGTTCCCGTGCATTTGCCTTCTTACGTTGTTTACTGACGCCGGTTAATCGTGGACTACGTCGCTTTTTGCGTTTGCAGTTTTTGGAGTCTTCTTCGGCTGTAAAATGCTCTGCAGTTGATGGAGGCATAATTTGTTGTCTTGCCAGGAACCTTTTTCAGTGCTATGACACTTTTGCGAACAGTATTGGCTGTTCCTCAGTTGAGTATCCTTTTGCAGTTCTTTTTAGCCCTGCACCTCGTTATCTAGCGTGGAGCCCTCGTATCAGCCACAGGTCAATCCTACAGCTGCTCGCTGAACAATAAGTTTAAAATTTAAAAATAACACACGCTTATTAATCATTAGCCTGTAATGGTTTCCTTCAGGATCAATTGTTTACCTTGAACACGTCAATATTGAAACAAAGGAACTATTCAAACCTTAACTCAGTTATCATTTGTGTAGTTAAATATACAATTTTAACAGTTGGCCAACAAGCTTTGAGAAATCCACCCAGTACTGAAATAAGCTGGATACTGGTATATCTTGTCGATTTCTCAATCTTACACTAAATTTGTATTCAACTTGTTTCATCTCAGTTACCTGCTTTTTAAAACAACTTCTTTGAAAAAAAACTTTCACCATAGGTGGTCCACCAAGAATTAATCAAGTCTAAACAATGTAAAAACTGCAAAATAAATTCAACCGTTTGTTCATAAATTGGTACAGTGAAGTTTTTATCCATCATGAGTGTAGGTTTCAGTCTTAACAACTATTATATGAACAAGTTTTGGTGAGATATTGTGTATTCCGCTTGCGGCTGCTTCTTCGAAAAAAAACTTAATTTCAATTCATCAAAGTCACTCCTTGTCGGCTTGCCTGCCACGTGCGCCAGCAGACCAAAAAATGTTTATCACTTTTATTGGCCAACTCCATGGATGTTTTCATTTTTGTGTCATAAAGAGCGTGTCCAGAAAAGCCAAGTATCTGTTCACATGTCAGCCCAGCCTACCTGACCGTGTCGGTCTTCATGTACAGCTAGGGCTTATCTTATATGTGAGTAACAAATCAAAACCTACGATACTTTTTAATGGACACTGACTGATCATAAATAGTTTGTTTGGTGTGGCGAGTGTGTAAAATGTTTTGATTCTTAAAAATGTGTTCGACATGGCGACGATCTCTCTCTTCGTCAAAACAAACTCTGGGCCACAGTAGGGAGTCAAGCCGCAAAAAAAAGCAACGAGCAAAGTACACTTAACACACAATACGATGAATGAATAACATTTATATGCAGAGTTATTCATCCTTTTCCAAACGAACCTAAAATTCTTATTTCCATGCTCTAATTTTGCATGGATCGGTTTTTATTGCCATCTAAGGATATTTTTTCCAGTTTGTTTGATCTCAGAGTCTTAACGAAAAGTTCAGATAATAATTTTTTACACCTGATATCATCAAGTATCTTTTCTTGAAAGTGATTTTGATAACTAAAGGCTTCCAAGGATACCAGCGCTGGTTGTTTTTTAGTCCGCTCTCTGAGCTCTCCTTGCCTCGCTCTATATAGTAGATGAGCCCGAGGGAAAGAAGATAACTTGCATACGCATGCTCAAAGCGAACCAAGCAGAGTGTGCAATGTGGTGGTGTTGGAGCGCGCCAGGACTTGAATGGCCAATTCCCTCTACTAGATGGTAGTTGTATTCATTATCCTGGACTCGCGGCTGGATATTTGTTTTGATGAATACAACTACCATGATTCCCTGCAGGCATTTCTTACAGAGAGAATCGGCCATGGCTCGTTCAAATGACGAATTCAACATGTTCAACTAGGGGACTAAGCACACGACGTAAATGCACGCTTAGGTTCTACTCCTACATTCCCGTTCTATGTAGGGGTTAAACACTAACGGGATAAGAGAGTCCAGGATAACATACATGCGCATGCTCAAATGAACCAATCAAAAAAGGACTTCAACCCCGTTAAAGGGAAAGGGAGAAATCACGGACTAAACTTGTTGGTTTTAAATTTCACGAGCTATGAAGGTCCAAACATGAAGGTCCATCCAACATAAAAACAAGAGAAGGGTTTCAGGCATTTTCATGTAAGTATGCGAAGTCATAGGACCGAAATCCTATATCACAGAGTGACACGTTCGGCTGCCCCGCTAGCTAAGGACCAAACGGCATGCGATAAGAAGCTTTCAAGGCAGAATTGGCAATGCAACATCTCTAAACACACTGGGCTGTACCCTGCGCGCCAGATCCAGTAGTTCTACCTAAAAATATAAGTTTTGTCTTCTTGGCAGTTTGGATAAGGAATGGAGTTTGATAGGGTGGTATAGCATCCCCTATATAAACTGGGAGCCATCAAGAATACCTTACAACTCATGGAAAGTAGAAAGATGTCGAGAGGATTCTCGCGAAGCAGACGATCTGATCCTTCTTTTTCATAGCTTGGACCAAATGCAAGACAAAACGTCAACTATGGAAGCGATGGGAGCGCAAGATAAGGCCTTAAAAGTGGAAACCAGATCGGTCAGATGACAAAATTAACAAAATATCGCCAACAAAAACATCTTAACATTATGAAGCCAGACTGGAGAAAAGGGGACGAATTACAGGAGACACTACTTCGGGAGAGGACTCCCATGTAAATAGGACGGGGGTGCGCGTCAAAAAGAAAATAATCCCTAAGAGGTACCAAGATCCTGTTTTGTGAGCGTAGCTTAAAATGTTTTTCACCAATTCTAAAACAACATATTATCTCCTGTCATATTTTTTTTTTCGGCTCAATACCCTAAAACGTACTGCAAAAGCTTATGCTGTGGATCTTTTGAGGCTGAAAACCCCAAGAGGCTGTTTTTTTTAATCCCTAGAGGGTACGACGAGTAACACCGTCCCTTTTATATGGGAGTTCCTCCGGGGACATCAGCATGAACTGGAAAAGCTAAGACCGCTTTTATCATGCTCAACAAGCTGAAACAGAGATGAAAGCTTGTCTGTCTAGGTTCAATGCTCTTCGCTGCTGGCTCAGATCGGATTTCCCATCAGATTCTAAGAATCTTCCACGAGAAGTCTGGAACATTCTGTGTACTTGATTGTTCCTTCCTAGCGCTTCTGAGCTGTAAAGAAAAACTCCCTTCAAGCTGGTAATTCCATTTTTTTCTTACTGATATTTTCTCTTGGTTTCTATAGTGACACCTGGATTCAGTAGCCGCGCGCCCAGGAAAGTCAGCGATACTATTTTATATAGTTAAGATACATTTTAAAGTGTAAATATTATAGTGTCCCCAATAGTTCCTAAAGCTAAATACTCTTAGACGCTCAAATAAAGTCATTCATTTAGTCGTTCGTTCGTTCATTCATCCATTATTACACGTAATAGACTAATTTCGATACATTATAATTCAGCCCAAAACAATAGACCTCGGTACGAGGCTCTGGGAATAACTGCAGAGTTTGTGGGGTTTATTCCCCAGAGCCTCGTGTTGAGGTCTATTGTGTTAGGCTGAATATTAATATATCGAAATTCGTCTATTTGCTGAGCTGAATTTGTCAAAAGCGGGAATACGGCGACTTCGTAACACGGAAGCCTGCAAGATGAAGAAAAGAAGCGAAATTATGCTTAGAATAGAGTGAAATGGAGTGTGGTTGTTGGAGGTCGATAGTTCCCTCAATGAGCAAGGTTGATCGAGTATTCAGATGAATTTTTTTAATATAATATGCTCAATCATTATGTGGCTACACAAAACTAACTTTCATCAAAGACGGTACGAAAGACGAGCACACTTCTGGACCCATCCTGCATTGCTAGAAGGTGCGATGCTTGTCCGTATTCTGTAGAAATCTGCATATCATGGCATACAACTTTTAGTAATGGCGTGTGTCTGATAAGAGAAGAAGTTTCCCTTTACAAGATGTGGGCAATAAAAGAGACCTGGACGAGCTCACGAGTGGACATCGACTTAATGTTGGTCTCCTTCAGCGGGGATTAGACCATATCTATATTGCAGGATATCTATCGCCTTCCAAGGAAAACAATCACAAACACATAAAGATTTCGAGATAAACTCGCTTTAACGCGAACATTTTCCATCATTGTGTTACCCCATTTTGCAAGGTCAAGGTCTTGATATCTAACCTCGAAAGAGATAAGCAGTTACGCAGTTCACAACGTACATCATTACGAGGGACTGGTCCCGACCACCGCGGTATAAAGAGACAAACCACCGCAAGTGCAGCCGAACAACTGACAGATTTCAATCAAAGAGTTTTAGCGCGTTTGTGTCAATAATATAAAGCAAAATATACAGAGCAGCTTCCATTACAGTCAGTCAAATTGTATGGTTACTTTTAAATACTTCTTTTGGAGAGAAGACCAAATAAGCCTAAACTGTGTAGACTGCACCTTCCCGGTTAAGTCTACTTGTGTTGCGGCACTAGTAGCTAGATAAACGTAGACACTCAGGACAAAAAGATGTTATTTTAAGAGTCGTTGATTAGCTTAATGATCACACCGTTGTGGCCATTGTGTCGAAGATATTGCCGAAGCCTCTTGCAATCTCCTGAATCCCAAGGTCTCAGAGAATTACAGAGCTTGGTTTGCCAGAAATAACAAAAAAAAAACAGTTATAGTGCCTGGCGTTTTCGATGAGTTAAGTCTTAAATATGCGCTATTTAGACATAACTATATCAAATTAAACTGTGTTATCATCTGTATCTTTTCTATGTAACTGGATTGTCCGTGTAGACAAGTGCGTCTCAAAGATTGTAAACATAAGTATTTGTCATTTGAGTGTAATAGGGCGTTAAGAAATAGACGATGGTAATTAACGCAATGATAGAAAAACTCTTCACTTACAAAGTCATTCTCGACGAAGCTAAAGGGATTAACTTCGCACATCAAACATACCTTAATTTTTAACGAGTAAAAGGGTGTTAAAATGATAAAAATGCTATCCAAGGAAAGAATCAATGAAACGCAATCTTTTCTTTTTTTTTTTTTTTGCTGGTATTTGTTATTTTTTTAGTGGGACACATCGGGCGGTTTATGTCTGTGAGATTGTAGATAAGTTTTGTTTTATCTCTCCGCTCCACTCCACTCACAAAGTGCAAGGTATCAAGTGGGTATATTACGGGATGGATTTTATTTAGACCTCAGTTAAGTCGAAATCAAGCAGTGCTCATTTACAGGCATGGCTGAAGAATACGAAGCTTCGATTTTTGCTGTGGACAAGAAGAAGAGAAAACGTCGTGGTCCCCGTTTGACCGGAGTAAGCAAGCAGCGTAGGTTAGCCAACGCCCGAGAGAGAAAAAGAGTGCAAGCTTTAAACGAAGAAATTGAAGTTTTGAAAAGTTTGCTTCCCCTCTCGCCACATGATAAAAAGCCCACAAAAACTGAAGTAGTATGGCTTGCAGCTGCGTACATCGACGAACTAACTCAGATGTTACACAAGACCCCAAGCCAGGACGAGTTTAATGGCGGACCCTTGTTGGATTTTGATTCCTTACTGGGCGTAGACATTGAAAAACTCCTTGAATTGGACGGTAAGTGTACAATTGACCTTTTAGTGGGCAGATGGCCGTCATTTTGTATTGTCAGTAGGGATTTGACCCCACTATTTACTTTATACGCTCTGCCGGATATACTGGGTTGATTCTCGATTTTGTAGAGCTTGTAGAACTTTCTCGAATAAATTTATCCAGAGAGTTTTAGCTCAGTCAGTCATGCAACTCTTTGCCCTTATTTTAAGGCTATTTCCATTTCGGAAATACTGGCGTTTCTCCCAAACGTTTTTAAGAGTAACTTAAAATTAAAATACGCTTATAATTTCACATAAAAATATCTCTTTGATCATGTTGTACAACTTGTTTAAGAGCACTGCGCTCGATTATCATCATCATTAAATGATCTTTTCTCTCAAGAGAGCTACACCCTGAGTGGGACAATAGGACGCGCTGATTGAGCTGGCAAAGATGGCCATCTGTCAATATGATCATCTCATAATCTCTATGGAGGGACGTGTTTTCCACATACATCTTCTGGTCGTTCTCTTTCGTTTAAAGCATTCCAGTCACAAGTTTAATTACTGCGGCAACGGGTGCGATGTTATCTGCTAATCAAAACTAACATTGAATGCCAAACCCACTCCTCTAGACTAAATTTTCGTTCATGTTTATTTTTCAGATTTTGTCCCCATTGTGTTTTAAACATTGACATAAAGTCTTCGTTTTCCCGTGTATGAACATCGAGCTGCGCTTGTCAAGACAGTGTTTAACCCGTGATCCCAGTGGCGTGAGATCCAATCAAATGAGAGATTACAACCAACAGCGTTTATCACTTTATCTACACCTTTCAAATGTGTTATTTTAGGATCATCTTTCGTAACGTTCTAGTTATTTTGTCGGATTTCTTTAATCTGTTTGTCTGTGGCTTCCGCTATCGCCCACTAGAGCAATAGAACCTAAAATAGACTACCTTGTGAGAATGTGAATTAATGTGCTTTCCAGACATGTTTGACAATTTTTTGTAAATAAAGTGTCCTTTTAGAAACTTCAGTGTTGTAAATAAACATAAATAAAATATATTACAGTGTTTAGAGAGCAAGCCACATCAGGCTTAGCTGGTTTTCATGCGGGTCCCGCTATCCTGGTCGAATTGGAAGTTCGAAATGTTGGTTTTTGTAGAGGGAGGAAAACAGGAGAACCCAGAGAAAAACCCTCGGAGCAAGGCGAGAACCAACAACAAACCCAACCCACATATGGGACTGGCCGGGAATCGCACCCGGGCCACATCATTGGGAGGCGAGCGCTTTCACCTCTGCGTCATCCCTGCCTCCCAAATTAATATTTTCGTTATACGTCTTTCTTTCTTCCCCCAGTCCTTCTATGACAACCGAATTGAGTACCTCTTGGAATGGTATGATGTTTTGCTTTCGTTTCTAGAATCTTCAGGAAGAGATAATCGAACAGGTAAGCCACCTACTTGGAAGGACAGAGTACCAGCTGATCGGAGCAATTCGGAAAGTTTTCGGAGCTAGATTCCGGACATTGCCGA
>Ga0126338_10002144_pt1 | contig 13393 bp, 19 predicted proteins | sample OrbCmetagenome_2_FD_92529 | JGI IMG/M metagenome (GOLD analysis project Ga0126338, IMG submission 92529) | Coral microbial communities from Petempiche,Puerto Morelos, Mexico - Orbicella C C metagenome | ecosystem: Host-associated > Invertebrates > Cnidaria > Coral | place: Petempiche,Puerto...
GGAAACCCAAGCAACCTGCCGAAAAACCTGCAGCCAAAGCGGCAGCAAAGAAAGCACCTGCAAAACGGGCAGCTCCCAAAGTCAAAGCAAAGGCCAAGTCAGCAGCACGTGCTCCCAAGGCCAAATCTGAGCCCCGTCGCCCAAGCAAATCTCACGAGAAGGTAGAGGAATTGGCAACCAGAGGAAGTAAAAGAACCAAGGCAGACATGACAGAAGCACAGGCACTGAGAAGTCGCAAGTGCTGCGCCTTCTCACGGGTGCGGAATGAAATGTTGAAAAAAGGGGTGGATGATGAAGCTGCCAAAGAGGCAGCTCGCAAGGTTTCTCGGTTAAATGTGTCATAATTGTTTCATGATGGACATGTCATTCTTCAGGCGCACTAACATCATGAACATGCCGCTTGAGGCATACGCGGAGACAAAGTGATCATGTACGTACTGACCGACAACTGACGTTGTTTGTTGTCTACCCTCTGGGGGGGTTCTTTCGATGGTAACTCAGGGCGGTTGGCATGTGGTCCAAACAGTTGGTAGGTTGGAGTTGGGCAACTTGAAAATGCACATGATATCCCATTGCCTACTCACGCCTTGATTGTTGCAACTTGCAGTGGTCATGTTGCATACCTTCAAGTGTGCGAACACACTTTGACAATCTAGGGGGCTGCGTGTTGATAACAACATGCTCTAATTGGCTTTCCAGTCTCTTAATCAACCAGAGCTTGTGTACTTGACACCGCGTTGAAAAATGTCCTCTTGCACTTGCCATGTATTGGATATTCGCCACATGTCAGTGTTGATGCTTTGGGATTGAAATATGTATGTGCTAGTTGTGGCACTTCATTGCCAGGTATACCACCTGGCCCACCCGGAGCTTCACCGCGAAGAGTGCACCAATATCATTCAGTCCTTCAATGTGTTTGCAATTGTTCGCAGTGATTTCAATACTAGCTGTCATTGTGAGACAACCTCTCTTCAGCAACCGTTTGGCCAGCACGCGGGTGGGTTGAAGGTAAGGATTGGCAGCCGTTCTTCTTGCTACCCGTTGGTACATGGTTTGGGTTGGTCCTGATGGATAAAAATGTGGCCGCTGTTTCGTTGGCCAAGGCGGGGGTTTGCTACCTGTTGATGTCTGTCTTGGGCATACTTGTTAGAGACAATCTCGTTGGAGGCAAAGAAGGCTGCAAAAAAACGGCGGAAGGTTGGCGGTTAATGTGCGCTGTGTGTATGTGTGCGTGTGTGTCAGTGTTTGGCTCTGTTTGCCTTGGTTCCCTTGCATGGAGGTAATGTCAGCAAAACCAAAGTCCCTCACCTCACGCGGTTGCAGAAAGGATTGCTTGTTTGAATGGCATTTGCGGAGGCTGTCTTGTGCACTCTTGTCACATGCATGTCATGTTTGCTCACATGATTGCATTCTGTCAGGATGCCATCCATGATGAACCCACACAAGTGCTGAACTTACTGCAGTTGCAACTGTTCGTTTTGAAGTTACATATGTTTCCTTTTTAGCGGCTTTCTTTTTTGCAGGTGTCTCTCCTCAGCCACCATGGCACGAAGGACATTTTAACGCAGTCATGTCGCACTTTTGTTTTGAACATGTGTCAGTTTGAAATGAATTCGCAGGATGCATCAGTACAAACTGTTATAGCCGGGATTGAGACACCATTCCTGGCGGAGATGGATAAGGTGAATTTGGAAGCCTGTCTTGCCTCGCATGCATGAAGCACCACGTTTAGAATTGTCTTTCCTTCTTGAGGCGGAAAGATCATCCGAGTCCGAGCCTTCTGCGCATGATGATGGTGAGACATCATCGTCATCCCCCTTGCAGGACTACTACCTCTTGGCTGTTGGTTTCCTCGTGGTGTTTGTCCTAGTTTGACGCTCATTGCTTGCAAGCAGGATGCTGCGCCCAAAGATGCGTCAACCCCAGCTAGCTGATGCTCAATCACCTTGCTTCGGGTTGGTTCATACACGTTTGTTCATGTCTACTTGCAGCTGAAACTAAACCCGGCTCTTTGCTGCCCTTTTGTTTTTGGGCAATGAGGCCATTATCAAGCAGAAGGCGATGCCGACCTCTACGAAGCATAAGCCGGCACAGGCAGGAAGGAAGTGGCCGGCTCACTTACCAAAGCCGCCACCCATGCCTAGCGTGCTCGAACCCATGTCTTTACCCCCGGTGCCACCGAAAGTGCATAAGAAGCACTGGCAATGGGGCAGCAAGTGGTAGATTTTGAAACTTGACATGTTGGTGCAGCGTGCATTTTCGCTGAAAAGTGCTGAAAACAACTTAGCAGATTTGCATGTGTCAACGCTTGCACCAATCACATGTGCGTGACTGCTTGTCTGTGTGATTTGAGTTGTGCAAATGCTCGCTGCGTTCAACCCAGCCATGAGGTACAGCAGCCATGACCTCTTGGCAAGTTGAAGCGCTTGGCCTAGGCATGATACTTGATGTGACGAGATGGAACTGCAAAGAAACATGGCACGTGTGCACATGCATTATTGAGGAGTGGTTTGTCTTTTCGCAGCGTGTTTGGCACAAATGTATTCGTGATATCCATCGCATCAAAAAGATGCCTTTTTGGGAGCGGGGGAGCATCGTCCATGCTCTTGTGAATTGCAATTCTCCCAAGGCTGGAAGTCCAGTTGACTGCATCATGAACTTGCTGGTGCCTTGTGGTGCGATCCATGTTTCGAAGTGAACCATGTCAGGTGCTGATTGGATTAGTCAGGGCCCTGGTCTACCTGACTGTTGTGTTGTATACTGGCTTGTGTGCGCATGTTTGCCTGTATTGTCCCAGCCCAGGTGTTGTTGATGCAGTGGAACAGCGTGTTTGAATGGGATGGCCCTGCGTATCATTTTCTGGACATGTTCGCTGGCTGCTCCAATTGCAGTCGTGAGTGGATTGCACCTCAGTGCATGTTGAGTTGACAGGTGTTTTCAAGTGGCATGTTGTTATAAGCTTTTTGCCTGCTCACCGAGGAAAAGGAAATCATTCAATGCTGCGCGTTTTGACTTGGATTTTGGAAAGGCAGCCGGAAGGCCTTTGATCTTGCGTGCGCGCATGTCTTCTTGGCATTTGATCTTGATTTGGTGACAGGCCCAATGCCCAGGACTTCAATCGACCTCAAGGTTTTTTGCTGGGACCACAGTTGATTTGATTTCCAGCTGCTCATGGAAGTTGAAACTGACACATGGTGAACATGCATGCCGTGCGAAAGACAAAAACATGTTATCTCAGGACAGCCTTGTTTGCATGCTTGATGCTTCACCCTGGTTGCATCTCACTATGGGGTCCGGATTGCCGGAGTTGGTCCATTGCCTCCAGGGCAACCAGCATGAGAAATGCCTTGAACAGCTTCGGTGTGGGCTGGGACTTTGTAATTCAAGGAAACCTTATGGCCAGCAGGCGGGGATTGGTGACTGATGGCTGTTTTACGTCTTTGTTCAAAATTTGCTGGTCTCAAGCTTGACTTGCCCAGGCTGGTCCTTTGCCTTCTTTGCATTCTGGCTGTCCATGGCTTCTACGTGGTAGAGCAGCCGAGGACTGCTGGTGCACATGGATTTCTGCTGCGCTGGAGTATGTGCGCGCTTGAGTGCAGGCAGTCGATCCTCTTCGAATACTTCAGGTGGAGATGGTTTCAGGAGACAGTCTCCTATGTTCCTTGATTTTCATCGTAGGTTTTGGACAGAAGAAGGCTTTCTGGGTTGATGTGCAGCTCAGGTTTGGTCGGTGAATTGGTGGATGATGGCATATGGATCGCCAACGCCAAAAAGACAGACTGCTAGAAGTAACTGGCCACTTGTGAATCAACTTGACACTGGCAAATTGGCCCGAAGTGTGCAGAAGGAACAGACACAGTTCAAACAGCCAGACTCTTGGAGGCATTGTTCTTTGAATGCATGCATGCGTGCAGTTTTTTTTTCCACTATGCCTTGCTGTGCATGCAGAATTGCGGTTGGGTCATGTATGAATATCGATCATGAGGTAAAAAGGGCAAAGCTTGGACTGGAAACAAGAATTTGAAACGAACTCAGTTTCCTGGATGCACGAAATTGATCACGCACGAAATTGCGGAATTTGCTATGTGTGGATCAAACATTTTTCCTGCAGGTGCTATCCGAGAAAATTCGGGTCTCGTTTGATTGATGTGTGGATGGCTTCACCGGAGACACTCCCAAGTTCTTTAAGGAATCATTTTGCTTGGGCATGTGCGTGTGTGTCCATGCATCAAAACCTTGCTTTCAGATGATTGCTTTCCCATGTTTTACCCCTATTGCAGGATGAAGGTCGGAACTTACCCTCACCTCACTGACCGCGAGATGTTCGATGCCTTGCCCTTGACAGATGCATGGCATGATGCGCAGGTGCTGGAAGTATGGGATTACTTGTGGCACCACCCAAAGACTAGAGTGCCAGATTCATGGCATGAGACCATGGTGAAATTTGACCGTGAGTTCAGAGAAACCTTGTGACCGTTCGCTCGGTAGAAAATCTTGCCTGGGCTTGAAGACTCGCTTTGATTTTGCCATTTTGTGGTCCCAGGGTGTTGCGCGAAACGGGCGCGAAATTGCGCGAAACGGGCGCGAAAACGCGCGAAACGGGCGCGAAAAAAAATGTGTACCACTTTACCCATGGATTTACACATTTTTTTTCGCAACCGTTTCGCTTGTTTTCGCGTCCAGTGCACCAGCTTTGATTCTGCATGCTGGCATGTCTGTTTGTGTGAGGACCTTTTGTGCTCAGGAGCATGTCAACGGATTCACTAGCGGTAGGTGTTAATCTGCTTAGATTCAACACCACGGGCAGCATGGCTTCAGACCCCATGGAAAAGCAAATCCAGGCTCTGATGTGATCCTTGCAGTGTTGCATATATGTCCGTGCAGCCTAGACGATTGCAGGAATATCATGGTTTGTTTTGTTGCAGGAGAAGCTTGACCGGATTAGGATGCTTCAAGCGGAGTTGAATTCTGAGCCCAGTCGGCCTTTGCCACATGGAGTGGCACCTTCTGCACCAGGTGTGCAAGTTTCCTTCACAAATTCAAGAAGAGTGCATTTGTGTCTTTCAATGCTTTGTGTCAAGAAAGCAGCAACAAAATTATATATAATACAGGTCATAGGTTCTCGGACGACTCTGATCCGGGAACACATGTCCCTGGAAATGTTGCAGATGCTTGGATGGCACGAGTCAAGGTGGCTTGTGTTTTCAAACCGCTAATTCTGTCAAAGGAAGCTTGCATTCAGGAATCATGATGGCTCTGATATTTTTGCGTTGGATCAGCCTAGGTCAAGCTGGGTGACTTGAATGGCAATAGCAAGGCCTCAGGAACAACCGCTCCTCCTGCCGGAACTTTTGCGGACACTCTCCGAGATGATGCGGAGGACACATGTCGTTTCCACCAAGTGTGATGTCACTGGTAGGTATGCCTCAAGTTTTCCTCTGCGTGTGCTGGTGCTTTCTTTCATGCATTGTGCGCAGGAACTGGAAACTGTGCCTGGAGATATCCATGGCAGCAAAGCTCTTGGGTGTGACACCAAGGACTATGAGTTGTGTGCAGCAGTTGCTACCACATGTGTGCGTGTGCCTGAGACACATGGTGAAACCTTTTGAGGAGACAGTCACAGTGCCCAAGCCTGCTGTCCCTGTGGTGCCTTCTGCTGTCGAGGTTACTGACCCCCCTGTGAAGAAGACAGTCGTTGTGCCCAAGAATGCTCATATACCGATCCGTCAAGATGTCCGGAACATTTTTGACCGACAGGTATGTAAGGGGATCAACTGGAATGAAGGTGGAGGTGGACGAGTCCCAAAACATAATGTCGCTGAACAATAGGCTTCTCCAGAGGACACCCGGCAGAAGGAGAAGCATGTCCCTGATCGCCCAGATCTCCCTCCTTTTCCTCCACTTCGGGCTGATGCACGAACGGACGCTGATCGACAAGATGAAGTACCGGATTGGGTGCAAAAAACGTTGGCTGAAGCCAGGACTGCTTGAATTGACCATGCGTTTTGCTGTGTCTTGCTTTGTCAATTCAACTCATGAGTTCCCAGGACCGGAAAAGCAGCTGGTGCCTATGACAGATATGACCACCAGTGGCTTGATGAAAAAAATTGGGCCACCAACCTGCGTTGTCGCCGTTGCATGTTGTATCGGCACTAAGTTTGCTGGACTGGTCAACACGATCTTCTCCAGGATCCGGAGACATGTCATGAACGTGAACTCTGCAGATTTGCTGGCAGCCTGGAACGACAAAGACAAACGCCACTTAAATGCATGCATGACTTTGATTGAATCCTTCATGGGACACTCAACTTTTTCACTCCTGATTCTCTCTTGAAAAGAACCTTTCGGTCGAGAGAATGGTGTGCATGTGTTCATGGCCTTGAGGTCAAAAGATGAAAGAGCAGCTTGTGGCCACAGGAAACCTTCAGGCTTGTGATGCTGTAGCGAAGCAGCTGTCCAGGAAGTCAGTCACCGACACAACCAAAGAGAAGCCAGTCACTAAGCAGATGTTGAAAGAGATGTGGCACTGGGACGAGACACTTGTTTGCACTTTGTTTGCTCCCAGCTGTTTCATTTGTACACGCAGAGTCTCTGCATTGTTTTTCAGCCATGTGCCGCTATCTCTTCATCATGCGCTGGACTTTTCGTCTAAGTACAATGATCGAGAACACGTGGAAATGGGCAGCTCAGAGAGGAAAGGTTTACAGACACCCAATCAACCAAGCAGAGTACATCGACATTGATGTGGATTCTGTACGTGAAAAGCAGAACTACCGCGCATCAGAGTTGGAAACCGCTGCTTGCTTCGCCACGGAGGCAAGAGACGGTTGCAGTTTCTCGGAGTGGTGTGTGACAGTGGGCTGCCTCTTTGTCTGTCCACATGATGACAGGACACGTCTGGCTCAATCTTTGATCCTTTGGAGACGGGGGCCGCTGCTGACAGTTCGGGCAGTTCGGGTGACCCGACTGTTCCAGGACCTATTCCTGCAGCGCTTGCAATGCCGTTTCTCGCACCATTCAGTTCATGTGGATGTGTGATGAAATGCGCTCATGCGTGTGTGAATGCTTGCGCCATTCTGTACCACTAGCTTCTTTTGATACAACCAATGATTTTGCACCTCTCAGGAAGGGACCAGTTGAGCGAGTTTCGTTCCCAGCTGCGAATCCCACGGTAGCTGCATATCAGCAGTTGGGCCAGTATATCATGATTCTTGGCCAGAAGATTGATTTGGCCCGAGACTTGAAGGCCCTTATATCTCTGATGTGCTTTGTGCAAGCTTTCTGGCTTGCGACTACATGTGTGAATAAATCTTGAGGTTTCGGACTTTCAGTTGTGCTTGTCTGCATGCATGCGCAGCAGGGCAAGCTTGACCCGCACAGTGCTACTGATGAGAAGGCGAAGGAATTACTGGGCATGAGGACGACAGCCAGCTCTTGGTTTCTCGTGTTTTCAAATTGGAAATGCATTCTTGCCTCTGCTAGGTTGTCGGAAGGCATTGCTGGGCCGCTAGGGAGGCTGCAAGAGCTCTACAAGACCATGGTCAACTTGCAAGGGGATGCCATGGTCACCGCACCTGACAGGCTGGAATCGTGTTTTTTCATGATCTGTGCATGAACATCATATGAACTATGAACGGTTGCTGCACTGGTTGCATGCACCCAACTTCTGCCAACCCAGTCCCTGCTTCAGGGCACAGCAGCAGGCCTTAGGGCAACACTATGTCACCTGCACGAAAGAAGACACAATGATGAGTGTATGGGTGATCCGTGCCAGGTGGGAACATCTTGGTGTGGTTTGAAACATGATTGTGATTTGGTGTCATGTGTACAAGTGCTGCCTGGAGGAAATGGAAGGCACCGGAGACAGAAGAACAGCGGGTGGAGAAGAAGAAACGCCAGGACGAAGCTAAGAAGCGTAAAATCTCGAAGAAGGCAGAGCAGGATGTGAAAGAAGAAAAGTGAACGGAGTGACATGAAAGAAACTTCTTTGCACCAGTGTGAATCTTCCTTGTAGAGCATGTCACAGTCATGACTCACATGCTACGGAGGCATGTCGATGGATTCTGGTGCATGCTCGGTTTGGCTCAGGATGCTGGACTTTGTCCCTATGGTATATGGACACGACGTACATGCCCATGATGTGTGCTGTGTTGCATCAAATTTGTGATGGTAGATGCGTTTGACACAGACTTTTGTCTTGGCGGGCTTGTGGTGAAAAGGAATCCCTCATTGGTGCTGGCATGTGCTGCGCTTGTACATGTGGCATGAACATGTTTGCCATTTGTCCGCGGTACTGCCATGATGGCATGCCTCGTTTTTGTTTAGGCATTGACTTGGAAGCTGAGAGCTGTGGGGAAGTTTGCCCGGTCCCAGGCTGCACTCGCCCTTGAAATTCAAACTTGTGCAACACCCTCTGACAATGGCAGTAGAGAGGCCAAGCTTCGAGACCGACGGTTTCGTTCATTGACTGCCAGCAAGCACTGCTGGAGGAACTGCTAGAACATTTTGAGATTGGAGCTGCTTATCTGCTTGATATATATGTCAAGTGATGTCATGCATGTGTAAAGATCAAGCTTGCGGGTATGTCAATCCTGCTGCTTGTAAACCACCGAGGCTGACGGTGCCAGGACCAATTGTGCTTGCATTTCTCGCAAGCAGACTTGTAAGCCAACCATTGTTTGCAGGAGCTGTGTTTCAGCAGCTCGTTTGACGAGTGGTTTGCGGTTGCCAGATGGTAGCTGGGAACTCATTTTTGGTGCCATGCTTTGGTTTCATCGCTAGAATGACGGTGAAGGCATATTTTGAGAAGATAAGGCATATTTGAAAAGGCACCTCTGATTGCAGGCCACCCGATGCTTCTCAACAAATTGGCTAACTGGCGGGACCCTTCTCACTGGGCACGCAACCTCCACAGACTGATCCAGTCTTGGGGGTTCACTCTGATGGTGCAGCCTACAACAGTTCTGACACCATGCAAGTTTCGTGGTTCAGTCGCAGCTACGCCGTGGCCAGTCTTGATGCTGAGTAGCTGGTTGCAGCTGATCTTTGCAAGAACGGACGGGGAGATGCTTTGCAATGGGCTGCCTCTGGGTCCACAATGGAAAACAGAGCTTACTGCCTTCTGGCAATTATATAGAACGGTTAACCCGGGTCATGGTGTGTACAGCCAGCCTGAAGATCGGTTGGGGTGGACATTGCCGTTTCTGTACCATGGTGATGAGGGCCGCGGTCGGTTGCGAAGGGCTGTGTTGATTTGCAGCTACCAGCCGCTCCTTTTCTGCGGTGGCCATTCTTTCAAGAGCCGACTGCTCGCGTCAGTCTTTCCAGGTGAGAGGTACGCTTGTGTTGAAGGAGAAGAAACATTGGAAGCTTTACATGATGCAGTCGCAGCAGACATGCGGGACCTCTTTGAGAATGGCCTTGAGGTGGGGTTATTCATTTTGTGTCGCATGCTTGTACTTTTGCGGCGACAAACTTTGTGGTCCTTGCTTTTTTGGCTACTGCACTGCACTTAAGGTCTGCCTTCCAGATGGTTCGTCCCAACAGATCCACATTGCATTTTGCGGTGTCAAAGGGGACTGGCCATGGCAAAGTTTCTGTGTTGCAAAAGATGGCTCCCAGCATCACATTCCAAGAGACTGTTGCCTTAGGTTCTGATGCGCATGTGTGTTCTTTCCTCTTCAGTGCACGAGGAAAGTGCCATCGCCTTGAGACGGGGTTCCAGTCCAAAAGGGTATGCCAGTACTGCCAATCACAGGCGGGCGTCTCAATAGATTGGTGCCTGATCACACGTCTTTATGACCGAAGATTGACATGAACAGAACATTGTTTTGCAGGATTGGTGGTGCACTGCTTTGACAGCACAGTGGCGTCGACAGCGTCCAGGGGACTGGCCTTCAAAGTTGGACAGACCTGCGAAGATCCATACCGTTCCAGGTATGGGTCCAACAGACGCACCCCCAGATCAAATGCACACGTGGCATCTTGGTGTTGGGCAATATGTATGTGGAGCAACTGCAGTTCCTTGTTTTGCATTTTTCCGACCAAGCCAAACTTGCTAGTGCATGTCAACATTGTTCAAAGATCTCGCCATCTGATTGCACATCGTGAAGTACAAGGTGTTACTTGCTTGCCATTTGCAATGGTTTGGTGGGACCACGCGTGAAACACAACTGGAGAATGCTTTCCAGAATTTCAACACGTGGAAGATGCAGTAACTCAGCAGCAGGTTTGAAGATTTTGGTTTTGGGAGTGCCATGAAACTGCAATGTGGATTTGTTTCCTGCTTCCCCTTGAAGGCATAAGAAGGTTTCAAGCATCACTGAGTTTGACCTCCAGAAGACCTTCAAAGCTTCTTCGTGACTTGCCTGCAACGAATGTGCAAATCGGGCAAGGCAAGTTCACATGTGAATATGAATTGCCGGCATGGCGTCAATGCACGCGCGCATGTCCCATCTGAATTCGTTATGATGCGCTAGGTTCAAGGAGTACCCACGTCTGGGAGGCCAATCACTTTTCGACCTCTTTCTCTAGGATGTGACTATGCCCCATGAGCCAGGCAAAGCTTTTGACACTGCAGTAATGTGCCAGTGGCTTCTGTATGTGGTGCTTCGTGATCCCATCGGTGAGCAATGCGCAGCTTTGTTTGCATTGATGCCCCCCCCTGCCCGGTAACTGCGGATTCTTTTTCACATGTTGACCACCCCAAAATTAACAGAAGGACATACCTTCCAAACATATCACTCCTGGGGAGGTCCCGCTCCGCAGTTAAAGGAGAGGCCAAAGCTACAGGCCAAGCCCTTCAGATCTAAACCCACAACCTACACAACAAAAGATCCAGGATACAGAAAAAAGCTTGTGGAAATGTGAGGCACCTCCTGCCGACCTGGTAGACCTCTTGCGATGGACATTGCAGAACATCGAGACTTACTTCAGAGGCATCAATCGCCAAAGATGGATCCCAAGGCCCAAGGCCATGGAGTTGGTGCAAGCATGCCATGATTTCACAGACTCTTGCACGCAAACCAAGTGGTTCACACCCATACTGGTGCAAGCATTCCGTGTTTCTGTGTGGTGCTGCTGTCCCCCAGGAAGGAATCTCCACACTGCGCCACTGGTGTAAATCTCGGGGCTGGAAATTGTACAAAAAAACTCCGAAACTACACCACCAACAAGAGATCGGGTTGCTCAGTGCAGAATCAGTGCATAAGACTATAAGAGGCTTGTTTTTGTTTCTTCTTTTGGGTGCTAGGAATGGGCTTGCTGTCAGGCTGTGGATGGTGGACCAGCTTGCAAGAGGTGCGCTGATGGTGATGTCTCCAAGAAGTTGCTTGGAGACACTTTGTAAAAAAGAAACAGTTGCAATGCTTTTTATCATACTGCATGCTTGAACAGATCCAACTTCCTTCTCATGTGCATACGTTGCCGCGTCATCTAAGCTTTTGCTACATGGCGCGACGAAGATTATATAGGTCGTGTTGCTTGTCTGGAATTACGTGTTGGCTGTATGAAAATTTCAATCACCCTTTCCCATGCATGCGCGATGTTCTTTGAATTTGTTGTGTTGCAGGTTGCCAGAATGTCGCGGCGATGCCATTCATGGACAATATGCATTGGAACAATGCGCAGAGCGCTCATGCACTACAAACGAAAATGGCACAAGGAAGGTTGGCTGAAAGAAGGCCAGGTTTTGGAACTCGTACTTGAGCCCTAAGCCTTCTTTCGCTTATTTGCTTGAACATGGCACCTTTCATCAGGTAGAGATTTCAAGCGCACAAAACGTTGATGGCAATTGTGTCTTTGGCATGGTTGGCGTGCATGCTTGCACATGTGTTGCTGTGGGTTGACATGTTGACTGCTTGTGACGCTGGGTTGCTTTGGATGAAGCTTGAGGACCGTGATGTTTGTAAGTTGTCGCATGGTGTGGCATGTTTTGTTTGACGCGCAGGTACATGTGTGAGGGAGCGTGCCGGTGCGCATGCGAGACACTTGGTGGAAAATCTGTGTTGGTTGTATTGTTTGCATGTTGTGTCATGGGTTGATTGTGCGTTGCCTTGCCATGTTGATTGCGATTTGCCATGAGCATGTTTGGTTGTTTGCGCCGCTTGCGGCCCAACAGATTTGGGCACAGATATTGTTGAACACACATGTGCATGGACGGAAAACACCTGCATGGTTTCGTGGACATGCTTGGCTTGGGATGTTGAGTTTGTTGCTCAACATCATGCATCGGGAAACATGTCAGCCAGAGAGAAGCTCTTCCTTGTGTTTAATGTTGGCTCCTTAATGCAGTGATGTTGTGAAATGCAGACTGAACTTATGAGTGTGTTTTCTCTCCCTCCTTTGGCCTAAGCCCAGTTACTAATTCCAGAGGGTCAATGCGGCTGTGTTGCTGTGTGGAAGGAGTAGACGCATCAGTGTTAGAGTTCCTTTGCTACCATGTTCTATTTATACAACGTTTCCCTGAGGCCAAATGCTTTGCATGACAGGCTGTCAATTTTTGAGGATACCGGCTGCGTTGCATCGCGCGCAGCGAAGATAAGGGGGGGCCAATGTTGAATGTGTGATTAGAAATTGTGGCTTCATTTGTCGTGGGCGCAGGAATATGCATAGTGTGTGATTCTGTGAAGCATTTGAAAAATGCATGATATGTACAGTGCAGGCAGAGAGGACTACCAATGCAGAGCCAATTTTCATTTTCATGCTATTTGCCATGGCCCTGAAACAAAGCCAGAAACTTAGCTTTTGTGGACTACAAGATTGCATGGCTCACTGTACTAATTTGACTGCACGATTGCGGTCATCTGATCATTGCGGTGTGATGCCGATCAAGATGGCATCGTACAACTGCGGGATTGTTTTTCACGTCCAGGATCTTGATTCTCACAGCACTATATATATATATATATAAACTTCCCACCAAGCCACTGATGGTGGCTACTTCTTGTCTAGCGTGTGTGTGTGTATGTGCGCTTCGTGGTGTTGCTGTGATGCTGTATACTGTTTAAGTCTGATAATCACCCCCTGTGTGAAACTTATTGGGATTGGAAATCTCACGGCTTGACACTTGATGCGCATGTTCAGCAAATACTTTGTTGTTGTGAGGTGCAGCTGCTCCAAGTGATGTTTCACATCGTGCACATGCACTGGCGTGTGCAAAACATGTGCTGCAGAGCCTACGGGGTATGAATCATGCGGGTTATCTTGGGGAACCACGGAACTTCGAACACTTTTTTTTTCAGACCCCGAAACGGGCATCTTTTTCCAAAACGGGCAGAAATACAATGGTACACATTTTTGTGTACCAAAGGGAGCTTCAGGTAATATATGTATAATCTGCCAGGTAGATGAGGTTATAAACCAAACTTACAACTCTGGGGACCCGTTCCTGTAC
>Ga0126338_10002147_pt1 | contig 13391 bp, 5 predicted proteins | sample OrbCmetagenome_2_FD_92529 | JGI IMG/M metagenome (GOLD analysis project Ga0126338, IMG submission 92529) | Coral microbial communities from Petempiche,Puerto Morelos, Mexico - Orbicella C C metagenome | ecosystem: Host-associated > Invertebrates > Cnidaria > Coral | place: Petempiche,Puerto...
AGCTCGGTAATGAAATGTGAAGGTGAATTAATCAACATGACACGAGCGTGGGACAAAGAAAAATTCTGAGTCCCCGACAGGAATCGAACCCATGACCTCCCGAACACCGGGCGGGCGCTCTATACACTGAGCTACGAAAAACTCATGGAGAGCAAAGTCATTTAACTGAGTTCATATATGACAGGTGTCCTGCATACTGCTAGGATCAACGCTATCGAGGTCATCGTGAGTAGTGATAAGTTAATAAAGATGGTGAATTTTAAGCTCGGTAATGAAATGTGAAGGTGAATTAATCAACATGACACGAGCGTGGGACAAAGAAAAATTCTGAGTATATAATTCTGAATATATAAATTCTGAATGTAGAGCGCCCGCCCGGTGTTCGGGGGGTCATGGGTTCGATTCCTGTCGGGGACTCAGAATTTTTCTTTGTCCCACGCTCGTGTCATGTTGATTAATTCACCTTCATATTTTCCCAACATTTTCCGAAGATTACCGATGACGACCGAAGAAGATCCGAAGATGTTTCCATCATACATCAACAAATCAAAGTGTAGTTAAAGGTCGTTAAAGGGGCAAAAGAAAATTGTTATCAAAAAGGAATGATATCTTCACAGTGTGAAAGACAAAAATAGTATCTTCACTGCGCGCTATGAAGATATGATTTTTTAAGTAAAAGGAAAAACCCTGTTATTTCACTGGTGTTTATATAATAATTATAGATATTAAGCATTAGTTACGACTCATTGGAACGAATTGGCTGCGTGCATTTTTGATTTCCAAATATCGTAACACCTGATTGCGTTATGAGAAAAAACAACTGGGTAGCTTGCCTTGTGCTTATATGCAGCTTTTCTTATAACAGCTCTTATGACAAGACTTAATGAGGTAAAACAAGCGAAGCCTCAAGTCGAAAAGAGAAAACGCATAATCTTTACTTTGTAATAATCTGAAAAGTTACATGAACCATCGGATGGTGATTTCTTCGAGAATTTCTCATACATTACACACATTGTTGTCTTAAAGACTCCTGCTTGTCGCAAAGTATTAAATTATGTTGGTAAAGGTTCGCTAATTACACAACGGAGTGGTGCACGAATTTACTATAGTACGTAATCAAATATTTTAGTCGTGGATACAGTGAGGCGAGTTCAATCTTGGGGATTATTAACACTAGCACTATCTGGTAGCTTCATGGTCAATTTCATCTTAAAGGGGCGTGTGGCGGAAATTTGTCTTGAAGTACGAACTGAAGGGAACATTACTCGAGCGCGGAAGGTACAATCAAGTCGCTTAGAGACTAAGATCGTTTGCTTCCATTGACTCACCTTCGATATTTTTAACTATAAACCCCTGTAGACTATGCTGAATGACGTGCGCCAATTTTTCCAAATCAGGGTAGTTTTCCACACGCTTTATCACTGAAACGAAGTCAGTGACCCCAATTGTTTTTGCATTTCTGACACAAGTAACTCATTATCTGACTGCAGTAAAAATTTTAAAAAAATCCTATCAACTGGAAAATTTTCGCACGAACGTCCTTAAGGAATTGTTAGGACATTAATTTTTGTGTTTTAAATTAGTGCCAATAGGAACTAGATCACTTAGACACATTAAAAATGTCATGTATGTTTTTTCTATGTATATTATCCAAGCTCAAAAATACACACTGATATATTCTTCTGAGATATATTAATATGGCGATTTTCAATGACAACTAGATTTCAATTTGTTTCACGATCTAATCTTGAAATGGATATTGAATGATATCAATAGAATAGTAAACAAAGGAAAGAATGAAGTCAATTTCACTGTTGAGTTGAATTGATGTCTTAATACGATAATAATTAATACTTTATTCATATAGCGCTATTTCTATCACAAGGGAGCTCTTGACTGTTTTGTCTGTAACATGACAAGACCTCTCCGAGGCAAAAGGGATCTTTAAACACACTTGCGATAAATACATTATTACAATATTTAGAGAGGAAGCCACATCAGCCTTAGCTGGTCTACCCTGGTAGAATTTTCATTTGGAGTGGCACTCTAGTGGGCCGGAAGCGAATCAGGGGCCTGTTTCTCGAAAGCCCCGGAAACTTTTCGGGCCCGTAAAGCCATTTTTAGTCCATCTGTATCTAAAAATGGAGAATTGTATACTCTTCATATTAAGAATATGTGAATAAAACAGCTCTGTAATCGTAAGGTTCAAGATTTTGCTATGGCTTTACGGGCCCGAAAAGTTTCCGGGGCTTTCGAGAAACGGGCCTCAGGGCCACATTGGCGGGAGGCCAATCCCTGCTCTCCAAAATTCAGATAAGGAAGGAATCAAAATAGTTACTTAAAACAAGTGAAGTATTCCCGATCATTACCACAATAGTTTAGCACTCAAGGTATTTGAACATGCTGGAAATCACATCTCTATCACATTACGAATACCAAACTCGTCACTGGAACGGCTGAATGAACCCTGGTATGAATATCAATATTCTTTCTGTGGAGCAATCTTCATGAAACATTATCCATTGATAACAGTATGTTTCGAACCATTTCATTTCTTCTTTTCTTCTCCAACACACCATCCTACAAGTAAAGGAAACCAAAAGAGGTACTATACAAAACCAGCAAAAACGCCAAAAAAAAAAAAAAAAAACCATAAGTAAATAGTACTATCAGCATTGAAGATTAAGGCAGTTGCCAAAACTTTATAATTCACTGGCACATAACTAACATAGAACTGGTCGGTAAAGAATGCACCAGGTTTCTTTCTTTTATGTACCGGATCTGTGCCACAAGACATGTTAATGGCTCAGTTTTAGACATGTCTACAGACAGGAATGTATCAATTACCTTCCATAGGACAACAAGGCCATCACAACCACATGATGCAAAGCCCTCCTCGCCAAGATCAACTGCCATCTTAGAAACAAGAAAGCAAAAAATGTGGTTACCCGAGTTTCTTTGGGTCCGGGGGACGGAGAGAGTCGGGGGGGGGGGTAGACCTGGATGGGACTAGTACCAATTGGACTGCAGGGGTGGGTTAAGAACCCTTCTACAACATTGTGTTTGGGATAATGTGTCTGTAGTCTGACCTTAATTTGGGTGAATAGGTGATCTAGCCACTTGGGGAAGGCAAGGGCATAGTGAAGCATGCTAGACTTCTCAGTCATCTTGACTGAAGCTAGGCAAACAACAACATAGCACTGAGCGTGATTTAAGTGAGTCAGATTGTTGGTAGAGAACTATACTGAAACACCCCACATAAAAGCTGTTTAAAAATAACAATTATTGTGACCAATTTGTTCTGAAATCAAATTTTAGAGGTAACTTAAGACACATCGTCCCGATGATTTCAAAGGAACTTTGCTTTACTTACATTTATAGCACCGGTGTGAGCAAGGCACTCCCCAAGGAGAGCTGGAATCATGGGAGTCTTTAAATTCTGAATTTCGGAAATACTGGAAAAGAAACAAAATACAGCGTATAAAAAAAGAAGAAGAAATGAGAATGGGTAGACATAGGCAAAAGCATGTTTAATTCATTTCATGTTATACATGTATGTACCTTTTACCAAGAAATCTTTCTACTTGCAAAGTGAAGGGTTTCAACTCAGAGCCATCACCTGTTTAAGGTGAATAAACATGTTAAACAGTAAAATTGAACTACTATGGATGACTTAATACACAAGATCTCTCCAAAGTCAATAATAATAATAATAATAATAATAATAATAATAATAATAATGATAACAAATAAATAATTACACTACAATATTCAGAAAGGAATCCAGGTCAGCCCTAACTGGTTTTCATGGAGGTCTTCTGTCCACATCGAATTGGAATTTGGAAATGTTGGTTTTACAGAAGGGGGCAAAGCCAGGGTATCTGAGGAAAACTCTGTTGGAGCGAGGCATCCAACTGTGCCATCCCTGCTCCTTTATTGAGAATAACAAACTACTCCTGTACTATTTATTTGAGTTCAACGGTAATCACAAACTGATTATCATGATCCACCCTGTAGTTTACATATCAGAGACTGAATCACTTACAGACTAAAAGAGGATTGGGAGAACCCCAAATTTTAACAGAACCATCCTCAGAGCAAGTGGCCAGGATATAACTATGACAAGAAACAGAAAATATTAAATTTTCCAAAATAACAACCACACTGTTTTACATCATTGAATGGTGAGACTTGGACTGTAAGGAGCACTATCAGTGGCATGAGTTCAAGGGGTTGAAAGACCAAACCTAAAAGACACATTATCATTGATGGAAACCAAGAAATAATGGCCTGGTTTAATAATTTGTTACTATGAAAATGGACATGTACAGGGTCATGATGTCAAACTGAAATGGCTTTTGTTTCATGGAGAAAGAAATACTGTAAACATTTAATGAGATATGAACACCACAATTTGCTCTCCCTTAAACGAATTTCACTTATTATGATATCTGGATCTTGGTGTTCTAGGACCTTTTTGAGCCAGAGTGAAGGTACTCGCTGGCAATCATAACTTTAGCTCTGTTTCGAAAGACAAAAAATGCAGCAAAATTGCCTTGATAGTGTCTTGGGAAGTGTAGAGGATACACAGAAACCCATCCTTAGTTCTTATATAAACCGGAATAATTTTATGTACTTTGGTTTGTTGACTTTTAAAAATTAACAACTATACAAGAACTGCCTGTCTGGGAAGTGTTCAGTTGTGGTATGAGATGCTGTACACTTTGTTGAAAATTGGATTTCACGTGGCGTCATAGTCTAACTATAGTCTAGACAAAAACTGTTAATCTAAAGGCATTAGAAATGAACAAAAATACAAAAGAACAGACTGAAAAAAAAAACTTACCCATCACATAACAAAACAGAATGAATTATTTTTCCATGATGTGCATTTGGGACTTTAGCGAGGCAATTGCCTGCAATTATGATAAGGAACAAAACACTTAATAAATTAATATGTGAACACAAACAGAAAAGCAAACAAAAATCAAACAAACAAACAATGCTCTCCTGGGGTAGTGTAAGCTACAATCATGGACAAAAGTCTTGGGACAAATTTGCACTTATTGCGCTTTTTCACACGTGCCAAACAAACAGTCACGCGCGAATTCAACTACACTTACTCAGCCCCTCCCCCCACCCCACCTACAATGTTGGACACATGTACATGCAATTTCTCCACAGTTTCAACATTGTATTGGGTGGGGGAGGGAGGGGGGGCAGAAAAGGACAGCAGTGCTTTTTCAAACTCCGTTTTTAAAACGCAGATAATTCATGCAACGACACAAGTGTCCCAAGGAATTTTGTCCACCATTGTAGTTCAGATCAGTGGTCATTAGAAATATTCAATATTCATCCTCAGTCCCCCATGTTTTTTCTCCTCGATCACCCTCTTTTTTTCGCTTGTTCTCAACAACTGAGACCTGGAACAGGCTATATCAAACTCTCTATACACTGGCCAAATCCAAACACTGTTAGGCTGATGCTAACTGGTGGTTAATGAAATCAATGCAAACTCTAATTGCCACTTTATAGACTGTCAGCATTGAAAATTTTTGTTTGTTGAATGATGCTGCACTGATTAGGCTTAACAAGCAACCGGTTATAAAAATGCAGTTTAGCCTCCATACTGAAAGATTGGAACTTTCCTCAAAAAAATGAAATTTGGTCAGGAACACTTTTTTGTACTGAATTTTCAGAAATATTCAGAAATCAAAACCAATTTAATTAGCAGCATAGTTAAAATCTTAATAAACCCATACAAATGAGGTCTTCACATCACATACCTAATAATTATGTGGTGGGATTATAATAACATATAAAACACATCATGTTTTGAAATATGCATTTATTTTTACCCAACAACAAATGTACGTTGCTTGTCTGAGTTGATTAATATCTAGTCCATAAATAAAATTCCTTCCAAATACATGTAGAAAGATGTACCTGTCATTGCATCAAAGAGGAAAAATCCATGACCAATTGAAGCAAAAATGTATCTCTAAAAAGTAAATGGCAAAGGAGTAAAGAGTTAATATCTGGCATTATTCATGAAAAGGCAGTACCTGTTTAGGAGAGAAAATATCTCAAGATAACTTTTACCCACCAAAGTTTAGGCTAAATCCAAACAGGATCCATCAACAGTCACTTAGTGTGTACACTCCATTTAGTGATTGATATGTTTACAATCTTTTCAACAAAATCAAGCAGAATAAAGGTGGTAAAATACCTACTTGCTTCCACATAGTTTGGTTGGGGCAAGGACAAGAAATGTCAATTTTGTCATTGCAGGTCAGGAATCTTACATAGCCCTTACTGCGCTCAGATCCTACAACATGACTCTAAGCTAAATACATTTATTAAATATATTTTTATTTATAGTTCCAGATGATAATCTTACAATGTATATCTTCTTATAATTATTTTCCTAGTTGTCATGAGTAACTTGAAAAACTACCAAAAGTGGAACATGCACAAGTTGATATATAAGAATACTATAAACTGTGAAAAGTGAACTGATCAACATGACACAAGCGTGGAACAAAGAAAAAAATCGCAGTCCCTGGTCCCCTGTCGGAGACTCAGATTTTTTCTTTGTCCCACACTTGTGTCATGTTGATCAGTTCACTTTTCACATTTCATTAGCAAGCTTAAAATTCGCCATCTTTATTCATTTATCATACTATAGAGTGTTTGTCTGCCAAAATGTTGGAGTTCAAATTAGATTATACTACATAATATTATTATGGTATTTCCTAAAGACTGTCTTCACAGTTACATGTATGCAGAGCTATATTCAAAGCCCTTTGTTTGGTTGGTTGGTTACTACATGTAGAGATTAACAATGGCTGGTTCAACACCAAACCAACAAAAATATAGACAGATCTCAAAAGAAGGAAAACAAACTTAGAGCAAGATACATTTCTTTCTTCTTACCTGATCTACAGTAAACACATGCTGGGCACTAGCAGGATATGTGTGATTTGGCCCTTCATAGTTCTTAACGAAGTTAAACTGACGTGTGTAGGAGATACTATGAGAGCTCCAAAGGACAATGGCTCCATCCAATGATGCAGAAGCAAACATACAGTCTAAAGTAAAGGAAAGGAAATTAGTCTGCTTTCTACAATGACTATGGCCTTAAGTGTCCTGCGGGGCACGATGAGGAACAATGAAGATGACTACAATGACTAGCAAAATTCTTACATTTTCATTGGTGAAGGGATCAGATATACTTGATAAGGATACATGTATAGCAGGGCTCGAAAAAAGTGCCGTCCTATTGTCTTGGAACTGAGTAGACTTTCATTCTGGGCAAGTAAGTTTCCATTCTCACTTGCCCAATGGGCAAGAGATCAAGCAAATCATCTGCCAACCAAATCATTAAAAGAGAAAACTATTACTTGCCATGGGCAAGCAAAATTTGAGAGCTAATTGTCCCAGGGGCAATCTGGAATTCAAGTTTTTTTTGAGCCCTGATGAGGACCACAAGTTTATTAGCTTTTAGCTGTTTTTCTTATGTATCTTGTGCCAATTTCTAACAAACTTACAGGCTTCAAGCAGAAAAAAATTACCTTTTGCACATACACACATGATTTGGCACTGATTATTTACTGTAAACAACAAATTGGCTACATTTTTTGATATCTTCACTCTTACAGACAATAGAAATGATGCCATAAATTAGTGTCTAAAACTTAGCAGTAAAAGAAAATAGCTCATGGTTCCACTTGAGTTTTGGAACATAAATAATCTTAAGTCATCATTCCTATTGTCTATATTCTATAATAACATTTATTCCTTGAGCGTGGGCTGAATATGAGATGATAGATTGCTAACAAGGTGCATAGAGCCGAATTGGCTATCCGACAAGAACAAGTGGAATAATTTATTAAAAACACCCCAAGAATATAGAAAACAAAAATATTATAAATATAAATGCCTCAAAAAATTATGTGGCACTGCATATGTTTAACATAATTGACAGTAGAGCATGGTACATGTATAATGGCTGATATACCATGTTGGCTTAAGCCAATAAGAATTTTTGAATTGCATTATCCAGTGACCCAGTTTTGGCTTTTCTTGTGCTCTCCCAACTTACATGTAGATGTGCATACACTGTACATGTATGTATTGATTTAATTTCTTAATGCCAACTACACACCAAGCAAGAATTGGTCCAAAGTTTGTCATTCACTGCATTTTGAGCTACAGTATGGATGCGAGGAATTGTGATATCCAGGTGGCTTGAAATATACAGCACAGACCAACCCCTGGGCATTGAGATTGCTCTTGATCAACTGACTTTAAGTCACTTTATTAAACTCATGGACAAACCTGCCACACTGATCAGGCATCTTATTGATTCTCTGTGTGGTGAAAGCCTCTTGAATTCCACTATTTTTAGGTTTTCTGAATCATCTGCAGGCCTCACCACAGAATATACCACTGTGAAACAAAATACAATCATGTACTTTCAAAAGTAATTCCAGACTAAAATGACAGCCAGCTGTAACTTTAAACTTACACCGCTCAACAACAAGAAAAAAATCACGTTCAAACCACAATCAGACATACCAAGAGATGATTTATTGGAAGCTGTTACTATTTTGTTATTCTTTATGGGCAGCAAAGAGTGAATATCAGCTGAAAATGAAAAACATGTCAGAAAATATTTCATTCAGTTAAATTACAGTGGAACCACACCTTACAGCCACCTCGTTATTATGGCCACTTTATTCTGGCCCAAACAAAAGCTCAGTCAGTCATTTTCTTATTGAAAGAACCCCTTTAACACGGCCACCGTGTTAATACCGCCAGATTTTTGTGGCCCATTGGTGACCGAATTAACAGGGTTCCACTGCATATTGAAAAAATTATTAAAATTTAACATTAATAATTAATAAATAATTAATTAATAATTTCACTTTAAAAAATAAGTCAACAAACAGTGTTTCTGAGGTAAAAAACGAACATGTTAATTCCCATTTGTCACTCACCTTAAACCAAAACATGTCTATTGGTTAGTTCTCAAAAAGAAGTAAAGTAACATATTTTGTCTTTTGTGCACAGTCCAGGCCAAAAAGACAACAAAAACATACAACAAAGAACTTTGTAGGACTTCATAACCATTCTTTTCTATCAACTACGGTTAAATAAGAGCTAAAATACATTTCAATTTGTAAATAATATTTTGCATTTAAAAGTCAGAGACAAATTAATTTTGTGAGTAAACATTAGCCTTTGATAACTAATTAAAATAAGAATTCAATCTCACTTATTCTAATACATACAATGTTCACTATCTCTGGCCATTTTATCGAGCAACTCTCCTTTCTCATTCCACATGCACAGATCCTGACCACCAGAAAAGAAAATATTGTGCTCTTTCATGTTAACCAAACACTGTGTGAAAGAGGAAACAAAACAAAACTCAAGCACAAACAAACAAACAAGAGACAATTATTATCCCGCTTAGCATTTTGCTGCTAGAAGTCATGTTACCAGCCAATTCACAATAAAATTTCAAAACTTACTTACTCAATACACAGTTAAACAATGCCAGAAATAAAAAGAACACAAATTATTGAATGAGGCTTGAATGATTAATTACTGCAGCATCAATTTGGCAATTTGAAGCCATGGATCTCCGACTGGCAGAAGTGTCCATGCACATCTACGTACACTGTACATGTACATGTCAGTTGGGATTTCCAGAAAGCAGTAAACTTAATTAGGTTTTCCACAACAAGTCTGTACCAAATATTCCAAATTATTTTTGTTACATTCATGAACTTTTGTGCTGCAGTTAGTTGACGACTCTCTGGTGGCTTGGATTGAAGTTGTTGCCTGGCTCTGATACTATAAGTATAAGAATATGATAATTATTGTAATGTAATGTACATGCAAGCCTGTCACCTTCACGGAGCCACAGTGTTCTGTTATTGAGTGTAGACATTGGCCGTCATCCACATCCCAGACCTTTTTAAAACCACCACACAAACAGAAAAGGTTAAGGAAAGAGAAGTAATCAAAAGGGATACAAAAAAGTGATCTCTATTTCCCTTTATAACAGGGGGCATATAATGTATCCATAGTGCCATTTATGAGTGGATTTTATAAGACAGTATATCATATATTAGGCACTGCTACAAATTCCAGACTCTAACATTAATTGTAAACAGATGAGGATTTATCATGTCACAAACTTGGTGACCAGCATCACTAAAATGCTCCAGGAAGCAAGCCAATATTAACTGATAGTGTCAAATCATCCAACACCTACATTGTATAAGGTATTTTACTTAAAAGGCTGCATACAAGCCAAGTGGCTCATCAGGCCAGTGCTCATCTCCCGTTTCAGTAGCATGAAGAGACTAGGGGTATTTCTACTTCTCCCTGATGGGATACTAGTTATTCCATTGCAGGGTAATCCCCCAACATTAAATCTGCAGGTACCCATTTATACACCTTGGTGGAGAGGCACTGTGAGAGTAAAGTGTCTTACCCAAGAACACAACACAAACTCCCTGGCCAAGGCTCCAGCCTGGACTGCTAGACCTGGAGTTGAGCACACTAACCATAACACCAACACAACTCCAATTCAACACCTATCAGTAATGTGAGATGTATACCTGGCATGAAATTGGATGGAAAATATTCCAGTAGTTCTGCTGCATGATCAAGAACAATTAAGCTGACTCCTGTACTAAGTAAGAAATTAATGCAAGGATACTAGAATGGTTCTGTCAGAGGAGCCAGTGAGCAGGAGAGTGGTGGCTATGTCTTCACTCTGGTACTCCTGCCTCTGGTGTAATAGAAGCATGCATTTAATGGGCCGTGAGTGACCTCTTAGAACACTAAGACGTTTTCCAGTCTATTAAGAAAATAAAAAAACATGAGTCAATATTTAATTTCAAAATATTTAACATGCCTTTTAATGTAGACCTGACCACACAAAAGAGCAACATAAAATCAATGACGGTTTGTTTCTTATTCCAAAATATACCAGCTATGCAAGCCTTCAGAGTGGTATACCATGGAATATCATGCGTATCACTTGTATTTTCATTCTTGGACTACATGTATTAAATTTATACCATGCCATACAATCATGTAGAAAATACAGTGGCCAACACAACCAGCCATGCTGGGTGTAATACCATCAAATATATCACAACTTTCTTGTATTCTGATTGGCTCTATCTTCTATGGCATGGTATAAATACAGTTCAAATATATACATGCATTATTATTCATTTCAAGTATGGAATATCAGGCAAGTATATATTGGTAAGAATGATATTCAATTTTCATTAATTTACCTTGAATGAACTCAGTTTAATGGTATTTAAACTGAACAAATGCTGCAAGGCATAATTTGACTGAAACAAAAGATGCTTTTCACTGAAAGGTCTTACGTGTGATTACGTCACATGCTCAAAATTCACTACCAAGCCTTGTTTGCGCAACATTTTCTCAAACTTTTGTTGCCTTCATGTTGTTTTCATGTGGGTATTCTTTTTATCTTTACTGCTTTGGGAATTTGTTCATGATAAAATTTATCAAACCAAGGCTTGGTGGTGATTTTTGCTGGTCTGATGCCATCACATATAAGGGCTATTAACATTTAATCATACTTGTGATTAACAAATCAGACTCCCACTTCGTGGTCGTCCAATTTTGTTAATCACTCGTATGATTACAGGCCGAACTGGACTCCACTCAGTCCTGTTACCATTATTAATTAATTGTTTAAAACAATTGGGAGGAATTTTCAAACCACTGTACATGTATCTTAGAAAAACATGTACAGCGAATACCTAATGACACTGCTCATTCACAACAAGCACAAGTTAATGTGAAGCAAATGTACATTGAAATAATAATATATAGATTTAGGCCAGCCTAAAAGCGTAGCTCTTGTACCAGGTTGTTCAGCGGCCAATTAAGCTAACTCAGGATAAGATAAAATTTTGATTTGAGTTTTGTAACTTTGGGGTAAGGTTTTCTGTATATTGTTTGGCCTTCTGTTTTGAGTTTTAACATGAAACAAAAGTAGTGAAAACTTTTAATCCTGGGTTAGCATTAAATGGCTTCTCTCAACAACCTGGCCCTGTTTTCAACAAGCTAACCTAACATGAGCCAGCAATCCAATAAAAAACCAGCACTTGGTCAGCAGTAGACTTCATAAACATGTGACCTCGCTGAGCTCTAAACTTGAGCCCGCGATATGGTCATGTGATGCTGATCAGCGGATACCTTGTTTTGACAGGTGACAATTGGTCATAACATAGATGTCCAATATCAAAGAAGTACACGGTAAACCAAGGCTGCACATCTGTCAACCTATTATTTGGAGTATGGCCACCATCTTGCGCAACTCCGTTGTTGCTGCCACCACTGTCATGCGTACGCACCCACAAGCAATACTGCTAGGCATGATAACCATGAGGAAATCAACTCATGGCTTTCCTTCTCTTTCCTATTTAAGTATGGGGCCCCACTTGGCAGCCCTTTGGGCTGCCAGAGCTCCGCTATAATCACTCAATATTGATATGCATGTTTAGTATATGACTAAGATAATGACTTCATTTTGATTGGCTGAGAGCAGGCCAATTCATTGTTAAATTTTGACTTGCACTACACTGCAAATTAATCAGTGAGTATGGGCTTGTAATTTTCTCAGTCATATAATAAAAGAGTAATCCTATGAAAGCACTAATGAGCAATTTACATGTAGAATTTACGCTACTCCTGAAATTTTAAAATTCTTACAAATTGCACTTGTTTCAAGGCTTGGGTGTAATTTTGAGAGAATTTTCAAATATCACTCATAGCATAAAAAAATACTTAACTTCACTTGCATTCATATGCCGTACGATTACCTAGATAAAATTTTACTTAGTGGATTGTCAGTTACAGGGTTTCTTCCAGCAAATCCGTTACTACAGGTACATTTTATTGTTCAGTTCTTATAAGTTTTATTGTTTTTATGTACAGAGCTCGAGGGCCACCAGGATTTGAATCATTATTTTTCCTTTGTACTCACTGACAATCCTCTCTGATTAATAATAATTATATTATAACTATTAACAATTAGTAGAATTCTACTACATGTAGTATACTAATGCAAATGCTGTAATCTGATTGGCTGAGCTGTTGCATGCTATCAGCCATTAAGGTGAAGTGGCTTGGTGTTTTGGAAGAACATTTAGAAACGAGTGAATAAACTGAGAGGAGGGCAGTTATGGTTTCTTGAATTAAAACATAGGCACGCAAGGCGTGCACGAGTTATTTTTTTGTGCGAATTGTTGGAGATAGAAGCATTCATGGTACAGCAATGATTTGGTTAATTAGGCAAGTTTTTTTCGGTTGCGATGTTACAT
>Ga0126338_10002150_pt1 | contig 13389 bp, 4 predicted proteins | sample OrbCmetagenome_2_FD_92529 | JGI IMG/M metagenome (GOLD analysis project Ga0126338, IMG submission 92529) | Coral microbial communities from Petempiche,Puerto Morelos, Mexico - Orbicella C C metagenome | ecosystem: Host-associated > Invertebrates > Cnidaria > Coral | place: Petempiche,Puerto...
ACCATTTTTGCTAATCATATCAATCAGCTTATTCGGTTTACCTATGGTAATTTCATCATTGGCCCTACCCTTGCCATCAACTACCGTCTCTGGGTTACTGCTGCTTACAACAAGCTGGCCATTTTTATAAAACTTCAACCCACGCTTGTGATTCCAGGTGAAAGCAAAATGAAACCACCACCTTGGGACATGGTCGAGCAGAATTGTCCATTTGTGATTTATCGTGGAGAGTTCAAGCTGAAACCTTCTTGACTGATACAGGTGAGGTCCTTTCTTTTTTGAGCAGTTTTCACAAATGAACCGAAATCCGGGACCGAAATTCTCATTGGTGTATTGTCCACTGGAAATAATAAATTTACCTGTAGAGGGGATAGAAAAGGTAAGTTCAGACCCCGTCCACACTACACCGTAGGAATCTGGAAACGGAGGTTTCACTCTAGCTAAAAGCGCATCAAATGTTTTCCGACCACACTAGGCTGGAGGAATTTAAAAACGCAACAATCACCGGTCATTTTGGATTTGTGTTTGAGGAAAACTCGGTCAGGGAAATCACGTGATTATCGTGACGTCATCGTTTTCGAGAAGCTCCGTTTTCAAAATGTTTTCCGTCCACACGAAAACGAAAAACCGGCGTTTTCAAATTCCTCCGGTTTGAAGAGCGTTTTTGAAAAGCTCCGTTATCGTGACGGATTGTTGTGGACGGAAGGCCTAACCGTAGAAATAAAGCTGTGTGTTCAAATTCCTCCGGCGTAGTGTGATTGGCTAAGAAACCTTCACTGAATTTTTTTTTTTTACCATTTACTCCTTGTTAGTTTACAAACTTCCAGACCGTCTAAAAAAAGCGCAGCGCTTTTTAAAGCCTTACGTTTCTAATGGTTTTTTAAACTACAAACAATCGTAAGCAATAATAGACCTTTTTAGCCTAGCCGGTTTGTTGGCCCATTTCAGACCATGTGACCCTTTCAATATTCAGAGCTGATATTTCTGTAGTAGCTCAATCATAAAGTGAAGCGCTTCTGCAAATGAGCCAAATATTAAAAACAAGGATTCTGCTACTTCATAGGTAGTCCGTTAGGTAACATTCAGATGGCTTAGACGACCAATCAGAAGGCTTCTTTTCATCGTGAAGCAGTAAGCTATACTGGGGAGGAATCTTTGGGGCACAAGGCATGAAAATATGTTGCTGATGCCACTTTTTTATTGTTTTTTTTTCTACGATTTTGCGATATCAGCCAATCACATGCACCGATTTAACTGAAGTAAAAAATTATTATTTCTCACCTTTAAATCGATTTTGCCAAGTGCCAGCCTACTTGTTACGCGGATCATTAATTAAAAGGGCATAGTAAGATTTGCTGGCCCAAGGAATTTTAGCTTGATGTACTGAATATTTTTTTGTGATACTCGAGCCGGTTTAAAAACTAAAATGTTTTTTTACAACTGCTTAAGTTGTGTGTACAACTGCGATGACCAATCATGTCTTCATATCTTTCTCCGCAGTTCAAATATATGGTCTTTCATATATTCACTTGCAATGTATGAACCCATTAGCGCCTTTGCCACCAAGAAATTTTGCAGTTATTGAAAGACAATTTCTCCAATATTACACCCAAAGAGCCAAAAATGTCACTCAGTAACTAAGTTTCAAAAGCTGTTTAAATTTTTAGAGGTCAATTTGTACCTAACATGATGCTTTCTCTGTGCAAAGTCGTATGCTAATGAAAAAAAATGTAAACAATGACGGCATCAACGATTGCTCTATAATTAACACTGTACTGCACTAAAGATTTTCACCTGCGTTGTATTTTATCCAAAACGCCACTGACAATCCTTCTCTACAAAGGCTTGGATCCACGACACACTGGTCTTTTATATTCTTCAGTTCTATAAAGTCATCAATACCGTCCAGTGTCAACACGTATCCTATCTGGTCAGCGGTCGACTGCTTGACTCCATTCTCGGTAGCACCGGATGCATTACCGCGCAGGTCAAGGAGCTTCTTCTGTGCTGTCGTGCCATTCAACGGCAGATAGTGATTCGCTTGGGTGTATCGCGCGCCTAAGGGTTAGAAAAAGATCATATTTTAATTAACATGATTAAAGCGATGTCAAAATCATGGGTATATTGATTCTTGGCCCCTCTCAAGGTCACTTGGCGCTGGGAGTAAAGTGCAGATAAGGGCCTGGGAACCGGTTCAGCATTGTCAATTTCCGGTGCGTTATTAAGTTTTACGCGACAAGCGTAGCGTTTCTCCGATCTTAAAGTGGTATCAAAAGAAAGGTTGGTCTAAAAAAAATACCGTAAAATTCCACGTAAAACTCCCCGGTTATAAGCCCCACCGGATATAAGCCCTTTCATTCGCTAACAGAGATATTATTCCGGAGATAAGCAGCCCCAGATATAAGCCCATCTGATGTATAAGTGCCTTCCTTTTGCGTTTCATAAATGTATTATATATGTAATAGCTCTAGATGTAATGGTATGTTAGCTTTAATTTATTTCTCAGATTCGTTTTATCTCGTCGTTCCGAAACATATTTTTATTCCGCTTATATGCCTCCCCGCCCCCACCGCCCCCCCCCCCGTTCCGTTTATAAGCCCACCCAAAACCCCTTATGAAGTTTTATAAGCCCAGAGTTTTAAAGTGGGATTTTACGGTATGTATATATTTGTCTCAAGAGCATAACTTGTGGAGCGGAAGAATTTGTGCTATTCAAATTTTCACACCATGCCATATTTAAATTTGTAGATTATCTTACGAACGGTCAGAGCGCCCGTCCGGTATCCCGGAGTCATGGACTCGAATCCCGTCGGGTAGTCTGTAGGGTTTTTCTTTGTCCTAGCTCGTAACATGCTGAACAACCTTTCATGTGTCAAATTGCTTCGAAAACAAGAAAAACAAAAATAATAAAGACGATTGCGCACTTGAGGCTTGTCACTTTCTCGTTTTAACACCATTGTAATCCAGTTGGAAAATCCTTCAAACCAATGAACCCACAAGATGTAATTGGGTTTTGCCTATTTTCAGTTTGGTCTCCTTCAATTTATGTTTAAGGTTATATTCGATAAGATTCTTGTAAAATAGGCCCGTGCATTTTGTTTTCTATGTAAATACGGCTGCTCATTGAATAAAAGTGCAATAACTTTCATTTAAGGAGAATAAACTTTGATATCAAATATAACAGCTTTTAGAAAAGTGAGACACATTAAAATCGTTGCCCTAAGTTTTCGAAATTTTTCCTTTTTAATTTATTAATATCTAATGAAGCTTATTGAAAAGGATTTCAAGGAATCAAAGTGACAATTTGAAGAAGTTGTTGGAAATGCATTTCAAATTTGAAAGAATTTCATTTTTTATCTCGCAAAACACAAAAGAACTCTATATAAGCTCTGACTACCTTTATTATACAATATTACTTTACACGCTGTTCCTAGCGGTGGTTTTGTTGCTAGTAACACGCGCTTCTTTGTAAGAGAGCGGATACGAAACAAAAACCGAATAGAGCTAAATTTAACTGACCTCAGCTGTTAATAGCATTTTTTTTACATGGGAGCAAGGCATTACTTCTTTTGTTTACAACAACAGAGAACTAAAAATGATATTTCTCGCGGGGCGAAGATAATTTAAATTAGTACTGCCGGAGAAATGAAGAGAAATTGTGAACCGTCGTGTTCAGGCCGCTCAAGAGAGTTGAAGATTTTATGTACACATTCACATAACGGAACGTAAACAGGAATAAGAGAGTTAAAGGAAGTTGCAACTGTATGTATACTTCAAATTCACAACATGACCAAATTTACCGCATGCGGAGCTGTTTGATAATTATAATGGCCGCTTTTTCACGATTCAATACGAAAATTATTTCCAATCAGAAAAAGAAAGACATTTCAGTTGGCACGCGACAAGTTGACAAATTACCAGAAAGACTTTTTGGAAGGAAGTTATGGATATCAAGAGTACGAATATATTCTTGAATAATTACGAAATCCTCCAGAATCTCTATAAACTTAACGCAGAAATCGATCACAATCTGGTTTTCATTAAAAGACGTTAAAAGTAATGTTCTAGTCTAGCGAAAAAAATTATCAGCGCTCTTGAATGGAACTGAAATCTGCATTGAAAATTTGAAAGCATATGAAACATGTTCAATGAAAACCTCAAATACGACGGAACTGTATATTTTTTTTTAAAAAAAATCACACTTCCTTTCTTTATTCCAGCTTTGTAGAGTTTCTCTTTAATAGTGCCATGATTTTGACAAGACAAAATAGTTTTTTTGTAAATGAGAGGGTAATTTTTTTTTTTGCGGCATCATGCGTCAGCTAGGTGCAATCGGCAACGCTCGTTAGAAAAAGAAATAATAAAAAACATTTCGTGGAAGGTTTTTTCAGCGCCATACGTCAAATGCATGCTTTAATAACTCGAACAGAAATAGCAGGATTTCACGGCACGGGAAATATTCACCAACCTTGAAATGTTTCAAACCGGGCTTTCCTGTGTTTTCGTCCGTTGCGGCTTCCACGGGCAATTGAAGTCAGGCAAGCGATCAACAGGAAAAGTATTACTATAGAGTACGAAGTTAAGTTCATTTGTCGATAAATTAAGCCAGCGGAGAAGATCGCCGCAAACTAATTACATTTAGGCTGGATTCTCGATTCTCGGTGTATTTTGAGCACTTCGCGATTTCATTTCCTTTTAGACGTCGATATCAAACCGTGGGAAGGGAAGCCATCGAGGTATCGGTGGAGCCATGTCGCTGTTTCTGCACGTAGCGGCGGAGTTGGAAGAATTTATTCCTGTTTCACCTGTGTTTTTCAATACAGATGAAAGCTTATAATTTATTCATCGCTGATCTGAGAGATCGCGGCTCAAAATGCTAATTAACTAACTTCGGAAGCAGAAAAAGCGGTTTTTAATTTGCACCGCTGATCGCGAAGAGCTTTCATTTTCAGTTTTCACTAATGTTGTTGAAACTCTGTGGCAAAAGTGTCAATATCACTTAGCACTACTTTGTCTCAATCTGATTACGAATTGCAGCCATCAACTGCGGCTTCGCGAGTTCTGGAAAGGTAAAGGGCCTTATATACGCTTCCTGAGCTGTCTTTTATTTTGCTAAATGAATCCAAATGGAAAATTTTCAAACAATCGTGTAGAGAACCAATGGCTTAAGATTTACGTCAATGTGTTTAAATTAAAATCCACGTTAAAACCTAGACAAAGTCAGACAAAAGATCTGCAAGAGGAGTTTGTCACAAACAATTTCATTCTGTCATAAACTAGAAGAAAGATCTTATTTTCTATGCCTACATTAAAGAAATTTTCTAATCAAATATTTATCAGTGTACACTGATCTGCTATGGAAGTTACCGTTGTCTAATTATCTCGTGCAATGACACTCTTATCGATCCGAGTTAGTACGGTGTACGAAACCAAAACCTTAAACTTATACCGATGAATTTGTTTCGATACCTTTTTCCACGTAAAGAAATTTTTATTGTCCAGAGTATGGGAACTTAGCTGTAACAATCACACTGAAAGAGACTATAAAATGGAGCTCTCAAATAAAAAACCTCTACCTCACTTTAATCGATTACAAGACTAAGAGTTTTACACTTGAACGATAAAAATGAACTGATTAAAGATTCCATAAGAAGCACAGAGAAAAGAAAACCCGTTTAATGTGTATCGAACGTTCTAATGGCTTCACTGAACCGCAACAGTGCAATGGTTTACTCGCCAAAGCCAATGATCACAAAAAAAAACATATTTAGTGTTCGCGTGGCTTATGTTCATGTTTTTAAACTTCTCTTTTCACAGTTATTGTTTCAGGCTTTCTGTAACGTCACAATAATTGGGTTGATGACAAAAAGAGTTGAAAGGAGAAAAGGTTACCATAGATAGCTTTGTATTGTTAACAATAAGGTGGACATCTGCACTTCTGCAGTTCTTTTTTCTTGCATGATTTTCGCCTCAATCTGCCTCTAATATCCCTCATCTTTGTAAGCAAAAAATACAGTCTTTCTTTATACATAGAACATTGTAGTTTTCAGGTTCTTAAAAGTCATTTGAGATCAACCTTGATGCTACAATAGAAGAATATTTGTCATTTCTCGCACATTTCTTTCTTAACTGAAAGGTCGAAGAAAATTACATTTTTAATAACTGAAAATATCTTAAATCTCGTTCCTTTAACTAATCAGAGCTGAGTGTATGAAAATAAAAATTAAAAAGAGAGCGACATTGACTGAACAACGAAGTTTACAATTTTTACTTTTTATCTAACTGAAGAAAAATTCTTCTCTGTATAAACTGTTAAAGATAAATACGCCTAGTGAATTCTCGCAAATACGAAATTGTCCGTTGCACATCGATTTCGTTCAGCGGAAATGTTAAATGTTTATATTTCTGTTTTCTGATGTTTAATTATTTAGGAACACACCTTTCGTGTCGAGAGTTTATGAAGTAATATCGTTGTTTATATTAAATACTCTGCGTGCATTATATAAATCACAATGTGTAGCACGATACGGTTTGTAACGCCTGACACAATTGTTTCATTACAAATTACTAAACGACACGTCCAAGAAAGCTTTCATCCGATTTTAACGCCATATCGAGCGTCCACATTTTGTCCAGTTTCACATTCAAGAGCAATTTACAACTGAAATTAGCTGAAGCGTGTCTGTCTGTTTGAAACCGTGATGTGCATTAGATAAGTTCGAGTAATATATCGCTTACCTAAACCTCGGGATGAAGCTAGAGATAAAATGATAAAACAGGGGCAACCTCTGAAAAAATTTAAGGTATTTGTTCAGACGTGAGCATATCATTTACTTATATCACGAGGAGAAAAAGCATCTAAGACTTAAATATTTGATAAAATATCAAAAGAGATTAGCTCCGTAAAATCTGATAAAAAATGAACCATGATAAAGGGAAGTAGGTTTTCGACCAAGTAAGATTAGCTTGGAGTGTATCTCATTTACTTATCTCATCAGAAAAGTCTCTCCGGCTAAAGTTATAGATAAAGGTAAATGAGCCAACAATCTTTAAAACCCAATAAAAAATTAACGATCTCTCCAGCAAAGTATTTCACAATCAAAAAACTCAAGTTCAAATAGTGAAAAACAGTTCACGCACCACGCAAATCAAAGCCGTGGTAGGAGTCCTTTTTGTATTTGCATTAATTCTGTTACAAAAAATGACTCTTTGTGTATCTGCTGTTGTCTTTTTAATGCTAATCGACTGGGAAGGTGGTCACAAGAGTATTTTCAGGTTAGCTTTGACCAACCTCATTCCCAGGCTCTCTCTTCTTTTCACCCTGTGGAGGTAGGGAGGGACTGGGAACAAGAAAGAACGACCAAGCAAGGTTGGCTTATGTGCTGTACTTATACGGCATTATGTCGCCACATACCTAAAAAACCGAAATGAATTTTCAGCTCAATTTTCCTTGAGCTTATCTTTTTTCAGTTCAGTTGAGTCCTAAAAAAGATTTGGAGGGCTAATCCTATTAAAACTAACTAAAAATAATACAAAATGTGTCTGGACATAAGATAAGTTATGTCTGATTACCGAAGAGGAAATAATGTAATTATCATCTTCCCAAATAAGATAATTCTTTGGGAAATTACAGAGCTGACGTATTTCAGTTTTTATCCGCTTATCACTGAAATCAGAATTATCTTGAAGTTTACGTTAGCTGGCCTCAGAGGCAAACCTAGTAGGAAACACGCCTCAGTAGGTTGTTTTTTTCAATAAAATCGGTTGTAAAAAGTTGTGGGGTTAACAAGGGCTTTTCGATAACTTGGTACAACACATGCATACTAGTTATTCAACGTTTTCGAGTGGTGTACAATGGGATACCCCACGAGTCACTTGAATTTTCGCGTAGTACACACGAGCCTTTATACGAGTGTGTATACCAACAAAATACGAGTGACAATTGGGATATTGCACGGTATAACCCAAGAGGGCGTTGTATAACTATTTTATATCATGCCATAGAAAATACAGTGGCGAACGCAATCAATGCGACACACGCGCGGGGCATGATGGGAAGGTTGGATGTAATACCGTCGAACACACAACAACTTTCAAGTATTCTGATTGGCTGTATTTTCTACGGCATGGTATAAAATGTTATATATGCTAAGCAGCGCAAGTCGGACATTATATCAGTCTTATATACTGGGACAGAGGCAACGAATATTAGGATTTTGCAAGAGACGATATTGTAAACAACTATGAACGTCACGTGCCGGGCATATCTAGAGTTAAGACTAATTATAGCACTGGTGACGGTCAGCTCTGATATAAATCAATCCGCTCTTATTCAGAATGAACTTCTTCATTCTCAAAAATAACCAACGATATTTCTGACAGTCAAAAAGGAGAACAAAATCGAATATTCGATAATGCTCGAAGATAGAAGGGCCAGTTTTTTAAACCCATTTTCGTTGTGCTGTCATTTGACCCTTTCCCTCACAACCTAGGAGACTTGACTAACAAGCACTCATTGGAAGGGGGCTGGGGCTGGTTTGGAGCTAATATGAGAGAGTGCTTGGGACGGCAACCTACTCGCCTCAGGCCCCAACAAAACTTTCTCCTTCTTCTCACCAGCTAGTACACTCTCATTTGGTATAAGTGCACGTTCGAATACCAGTCGTTTTTGCTAAAGTCAGTAATGCTTACTTACCACAAAACCCGTCGTGTTTTTTCTGTATCCATGTCTGAAGGAGACAGGATTCCAATCTAAGGACGCACATGGTAAGGTACGATTTGTCGTTGTCTCCGCACACGTAGGCCTCTCGCGCGGGGGCGTTTTCAGGGTGACACTGAGGGCACCTGCATTCAGCGTACCCGTTTGTAGTTTGGAAACACTTTGCATGGTACTGGCACTCAAGGACCTCACAAGATTCTCCTGGCGGAAAAGGAGATGAAGAAATAATTTTACAAATTTTACTTGTGTTGAAACGAGGTCGATATCTACAATAGCGCTCTCCCTACCCCTGTCGGGATTACAACGTTCTAGTAGATAAAGACTAGTTAACATTCTGTCTAGTGTAAGATAATTAACCGAGGCTTTGATAGTTTGGGAAATAAATGAAGACCGGCGCAAAAAGGAACAACAAAGGTAGAGATCTGCAAAAATTGACTCCGATTACGAGACACAAACTTGAATTATTTCTGAAGGTTCGTAGACGTAGCAGTGGGCAAGTTGATGCAATCAGGAACAGCTTGAAGTCACTGTGGCTTATACTACCACTGGAACTCAGACAGGCGTGGTATGTCTGATCTTAGCGACTTCTTTCATAGCTCTACCACTTTGTTTTTAAAAAGTAAACTCTCAGGTCACACGATGGTATAATGACCCACCTCGCGGCAATCTTCGTCTCGTCGGCGTTTGCGGCCATAAGGTTGGATTACTTGCTGCTCCGCTTCCCGCGGGACGGGAGTTTGTCGGGACGAGTGGGGTTGGCTCCCTAGATTCCCGCGAGACTCTGGACATGGACGATGAGGCGGTCTTTAATGTTGGTTTCAGCGTTGTGGAAGGATGCTCGGGGGCTGAGTACCAAGACATGACAGAAACAGTTGAAACATACTTTCAAATCGCATCCTAATTATTAATTAAAAACCTGGTAAGGGAAGTAGGCAAAAGCTCACTTACCACAGTAATCACAAGATCTAGGGCATATTTCACGCATTTTTCTGTGTTCGCAGTAACGAGACTGTGCTGCGAAATCTCTACATCCCGTACTTTTGTCTTCACATTCTCCGGTTATCTTTTCTGGAAGAAATTAAAACCAAGTTATTTACACATTGACAAGAAATGACACGACAAAAGTTCCAAAGCCCATTGCAATGAGAACCACCACTAGGCTCATTGGTTCCAAGGAGCTGTGCGGGAGATTTTGATAACGTTCCTCTCCATGGTTTATTAGGCTACGCACACACTGGTACCCGAGCACGGTACCAGAGTACAATTCTCGCTAAGCACTGATCTGATCACATCTTTTTTCAAGTGCTCACGCTAGAATTGGGGCACAGTGCCCGTGCTCCGGTACAAGGTCTTGATCTTATACTCAGGTACTAAATGGTACGCGGAGTGTCCAGTGTCTAAACAAAACACTATCTTAGAGTGTCTACCGTGGAAAATGTTATTTAGTTTTTTACATAATGACTGATATGTTGCATCATATATAATAATTATTTACCTTCGCATGTTTTGAGTCGTAGGTTTACACTTGGACAAATGCACTCTTCCTCGGCAGGACTGGAGTCGCTTGGTTTACGACACTGGTCAGCATCGACACAAGGATTTGTGACGCAAGATTTCACTAAAAGTACACACTAATGGTGTTAAATAATGAGTAAAGTCTCAAGTATAAATCTCGTCTGTCTTCTCAGTATAAAACTCGAATTTAGAAATTAATCTAATTTTGACACTAACAGAGTGGTTTTTATTTGAGAGACGAAAGCAATCCCGAATATTTTTGGTTTTACTTTATTGTGTTCAGTGATTGGTTAAAAAAACGCTCACCAACTTAGCTCTTAACTAATAAGATGCAAAAAAAAAAAAAAAACAACCAATCACGACTTAGTCACGTGCATTTTCTTGAGAGTCACGTGTATTTTCTATGGGTTCTCGCTGGTTTGTTAGGTTGTTTCTTTTGATCGGCCTGTGGAATTGCTTTGGTCTTGGTTTTGCCACATTCAGTTGAAACGGCTCTATTATAAACATAGTTCAAAATCAGTTTCAAAAACTGCATTTAACATTTGCAATTTGTACTGCACCTATTTTCTTGTCACCCAGCAATTTGACCTTTCTCAACAGAAATATCTAGTTCAACATAATTAACTACAAAATGCAAGAAGTTTACACTACCTGATTTGAAATGACAGCAAAGAACAAAGTTCTGATGGAGAAAAGCGTGTCCATCTTGGTAAACACCCGCTATGTCATCTGCAGACAGCTCCTTGAGCCAAATGGCAAACTGAGAAATCTCAAACTTTCCAAACTCCTCAAAACTCATGAGGTTACTAGGCCTTGCTAATGTAATTACAGGAGTGTAATTCTGTTGTCTTAGAACATTCAGTGACACTGGTTTGTCTGTAAACGTACTCAGGTTTCCATCCTCGTAATACGAAAGTCCGTTTCGCGCGCGCCACGTGAAAGCCATGTGGGTCCAAAGTCCAACTTCCTCGTGCAAGAGCAGTGTCCATCTTTTGTCTCTTGTTTCGAGGAGAAATTTAAAACGTTTTAAACTTTGTTGGTAATAGAGCTGATAACCAGGTCCGTTTCTGTGATTGGTAAAAGAACCAGATGACATGACATATCCAGTGCTATACACCTTCAGCCAGAATGTCATTGTAAAGCCCTCCTTGCAAGTCGATGGTTCCGTGACGCAATCCGCGTTAAAACCACCTGCAAACACGACAGTATTTATTTTTAAAAGGAACTCAGGGAAATAAACCTTTCTGTCACCGTTTCTCTTATAAAACCTCCCCTACACGGTAAGTGAGGTGTGAGACGAAAACGCATCACCCTTTCACTCCCAGAATCAATTCGAGACCTTAGTCCGTGACCATTCAACCGAAAGCTATTGCGCAGTTCTTTCATGTAGTACTGTTTATTATGCCGTACGAGGTGGTTCTAACTTTTAAGTCTGTGGATGAAACCCTAGTGTGTGACCATTCAAATGAAAGTTATTGAGCAGTATTTTTATGTGGTACTATTTATTATGCTGTACAAGGTGGATCGAACTCTTAAACCTGAGCATGAAACTCTAGTGTGTGACCCTAGTTTGGAAAAGAACTTTGTATTTTTTTTTCCAGTTTGGAACTTTTTTCATGTTTGGGAGTGAAAGAGATACATAACGACTATTTCTTTCAAACTGCGCGAACTAGGAACTGAAAGATTACATTTAAGCATTGAAAATGGTGCGAGTGATTTTTAGTTACAGTGCAGGCAGAGGAGAGAGAAGAGATGTGGAAATGAACAACGTGCTCGTGTTTAAGGAACACTGTCCGTTTCCCAGATTTTCTTAAAACTGAAACAAATACGTGAAATAATTCTTTGAGTCATGGCAAATAATTTTCTGAAGACTTTGTTCACCTAACTATAACACGAGCTTTTTAAGATGTTTAGAAAATATAACCCTTCTCCCCGATTCCTACTACAGCAAGAAAAGTTTTAAAATTTTAGCCTAATTAATTCAAAATCCGTTTATTTTTAAAACAATAAAAAGAAGTTATTCAAGAGGTTTTTCGAGATATTTAGAAAAATGTTTGTGATATTGAGAAATGTTTTAGAGATTTTCCTTAAAGCTATTTAAGCGATTTTACGTGATATTTGCGGAAAGGCCTGGCAGTGAACAAGGTATCAGTGTTTATGATCAGTGTTTTTGAGTTATTTCATGAGAGGTCATGAAATAACATCTAACGAGATGACAGTGTTCCTTCTCAAGATACTTGTGGAGGAGGTGCGGGAAGCGAAACCGTACTTACAACCAAACTTGGCTGAGGGGAGTGAGCTGCATTCCCGACTCCTCCCTAGAGGAGAGTTGTCATTCGTCACCAAAATAAAAACAAAACAAAGTACGAGGAATGAACAGCAAATAAAACTGAATGTTTAATGTTGGGAGAGTCTAATTTGATCATACATCAATTTTGGACCCCTGAACACTACAGAAATCTTACTTTATGTTTTCTGTTACGACTACATTTTGACAAATCTAAAGGATCACGGAAAGACCAAACAGAGATTTACAATGTGGGAGGAAAAAATCTTTGTTAGCTTTAATGAAAAGAGTTCTTGGCATGCATCGTCAATAGACCAATTTCGATATATTAAAATTCAGCTTAACACAATAGACCTCGGCACGAGGCTCTGGGGAATAAAGTCCGCAAACTCTGTAGTTATTCACCGGAGCCTCGTATTGAGGTCTATTGTTTTAGGCTGAATTTTAATATATCGAAATTGGGGAATTAGATTACTTGTTTTTCCGATTGTTCTTGTCCAATCAGATTTAGCACTATTCTGCCACGTCACCATGATACGTCATTTACTAAGCAACGAGATTGTCAAAAGTTGCGGGCTCAGATCTCTCCTCAAAAACGGACCTTTGACGTGTATGGTGGGTATTTGGTTGGGTAGATGCAGGGACACAAAATGTTTCTTATATGAAGCACTAGGTTAACGAGATAAACGCCTGGTATCGTACGCATGCGTGGTTGCATATTTAAGAGATAACATCGCTCATACCGCAAGTGAGCTGCTTGTACTTACCTGTGTCCACCCAGTCATCCTTGCCGTCCAGTGACAGCGCGTATCCCAGCTGGGGATCTTGAACTATCTTTGCACCATTGTGTACAACAGTGTGAGCGGCA
>Ga0126338_10002151_pt1 | contig 13389 bp, 9 predicted proteins | sample OrbCmetagenome_2_FD_92529 | JGI IMG/M metagenome (GOLD analysis project Ga0126338, IMG submission 92529) | Coral microbial communities from Petempiche,Puerto Morelos, Mexico - Orbicella C C metagenome | ecosystem: Host-associated > Invertebrates > Cnidaria > Coral | place: Petempiche,Puerto...
CAGCCTCAACAGTGACGATAGATGGGGGGATTTGGGGAGTTTACTCTAGTATAGGGTAGCAAAATTCAACTGAACTAGCTCTGGTATAGGCTAAGGGTTCCAGGGTCCCAGCGGCACATCCCCACCCAGAAATTCCCAAAGTAACCCCCCCCCCCCCGGGAGGGCCAGTAAACTTTCCGTAACATCAATTTTAAAATCAATCTTAAAGTGCTACTGTGACCAAAACGTAATTCTACTTTTTCTTTGTATTTCAAAACTATATAACTGAACCACTAGGTGACCGAAGTTTTAAGCCTTCATTTCAAAAAGACACCTGTTTATTTTGACTGAAATTTTCCCAATTAATGGTCCGCCATTACTAACTTTAAAATCTTAAGAGGGCTGGATCGAGGATAAGATGACGTCAAAGATTCACTTGTTTGAAAATGCAATGCGTGTGCACGCGCCTAAATTAATATGCAGCTCGAAAGTTTCGAACTTTCAGACTTTTAAACTCGTGTTTTGCATGTACAATAAGCTGCGTTTACAAGCTGTAATTTTAAGCTAGTGAGTCTTTAACGTCATCTTATCCTCGATCCAACCCTCTGAAATCCAATCGATCAGTCTTGAATGTGAAATGGCGGACCGTGAAATCCTAAACTTGCACTCAAAGTAAAAAGCCTTTGGATAAAATTCGAAGCTCAAGATTTTGCCAGTCAGGTGTCAAACAAACACTCTTTTAAAATCTGAAGGAAAAAGGGAAGTGAATTTTTTGATCATAGTAGCACTTTGACCTCGGAAGAATCCCGAAAAACAGGGACCAACTTTCAAAGGCAAATTTCATTCCACACCTGTACAGATCTATGAGCCATCTTTTCTTTCTCATCGCCTTCCAAAATCTATAAGAAAAGAAGAAAAAAGTTGGAAACTCCAGTACAGAATGCATAAATGTACAGAATTAGTGGTCCTTACATATAGTTATAAAACCTCTCTTATTTTCGTGGGTAGGCATTTCAACCCTCGGTGCACTGGGAAACCACGGAATTTGTCTTTGTTTTCTGAATATTTTAAGATAAACGGTATTGGTATTTGACCTACCTTAGACTGCTGAAAACAGTTGAACCCTAAATCCCCCCACAGACTTCCACATTCTGGCTGTAGCTTCAGCGCTCTTCCATAAGCACTACAGTGCAAGGAACAATAGCATCAAATTAATTACTGTTCAAACAATAACTAACAACACAGCATGACCAAGACTTTCAAAGCAGAAGTCAATATCAATACTAACCTGGATCCCAAAGCGAGAAGCTGTTTCTTGTCCAGATCACTGTGGTCTCCATGAATGTACTTCTTGAGATTGTCTGGAATTGTCCCTCTGTAGAACAAACACCATATTAATACTTCGGACGACGTTGCATACAAGTGCCCGCATCAATCATTTATAGTGACTTGACCAGACGTAACCACAATCTGCCACTATCTTCAGCCAAAGTTGACTGCGAGCAGTTTCTCTTTTGCTCGAAAATCCGTGGGGGAGAACGCAAGACAAGTAAGCGTGCGAACGTGACTGTGAGCTTGACGGCTCGCAGCGAGCGGCTCGTGGCATCGCCGCTCGCACGTCACGCTCACAGTCACGCTCGCACGCTTACTTGTTTGCGTTCTTCCCCACGGATTTTCGAGGAAAAGAGAGACTGCTCGCAGTCTACAGCCAAAGTGACAACCTGTAAAATTCTGTAATAAAGCACATAACACAAGCTGTAGCCCAATATCGTAATGATGGTGTGAGCAAAGAGAATTTACATTTTGATAATCGAAATAAAAAAGTGAAGCTAAGTGATTTTTCACTTTCACTTTCTCAAGTCTTTGTAAAAGAAATAGAAAATATTTCTGGTGATGCCATCAAGTTATTAGAAACGCTAGTCAAACGTTTGTAGAACTCGAGAATAAGCTACGGAAACCTTTGCCTGTGGTTGGCTCATGTTCCAAAGTATTTCTCATTCTTCTAAACCTTCAACTGTAGCTAATTGTGTTTCCATAACTCGGTAGAGATATAGAAAATGTTTGCTATTTCTTTAAGTAATAATCATCGTCCTAGGGTGCGTTCCTTTGGGATGATCAGGATCAGAATCAAAGATCCACGACCACTTGGGTCATCGTGCATCAAAGGAACCAAAGAATACTTGCCCAGAGATGTGCACCCAGAACGTTACCCTCTGATGTTATCTCACCTAATGGAGCTATCAGATACTGGGTGAATAACTGTACAGCAATCACCAATTAGTTTCCAAAGACAAGAGAAGCCAGGTCTACACTGGACAGCTCTGTTCAAAACAAGAATACCAAGAAAATGAAATTTAAAAAATACTTCACTTACTCACACTAACCACTCATTCATCCCAATAGAAACAGTTTATTTTTTTTCCCAACGATGCGCTATTTTCCTATTACTAGGTGATAGAAAAAATTAAGTTAGTGCAGTGTGACTAAGAAACAACCAATGAGAAAGGCTGTAAGAACAGGTGAGAGAACACTAGCTGCATATCAAAACAAAATACTTCGTTCTTGCCACTGATTACTGTGAACAATACATGAATTGCTGACATTATAATCATCACAGTTGAACTGCTACATATCATGGCATGGCTGGATGGCTTCCACTGAGTCAGAATGAACCAGTCTGTCAGAAAAGATCGGCCTGTTCAGGAAAGGTGTCATGACGACTGTGCAGAAGTAAAAAACTAAACCAGTTGTTAATCACAACTAGCACAACTGTAAGCACCAACCTTGCCAAAACATTGATAGCTTCCATCACACAGTCAACTGCTTTGCCATTGAAATCTTGCTGCAATGCTGACCGTGCTTGATTAAGATATGTCTCTCCTAGACCTACATGATAAAGGGATATTTATTTATTTTTATAATACTTGTAAACTGTCACAACTAGGATTTTGCAAGTTATGCGGGTGTAAATATAGATGTTGATGCCAATGGACATGTTGATGTCAGAACTGTGTTCAACTGGCACTTTTAAAACTTCACTTCTCAAGGAAAAACTGCACTTCAAAAATGCTTGTAAGAAAAATTACTTGGCTCAGATTTGTAATTACCTTTAAGTGCAGGAACATAGTCAAGTTGCATGTCCAGAATTAGTTTATATTCCTTGATTGCTTCACTGTGAACACATAACAGTTGTTTAATGGCTGCCAACCTGAGGGTAGAATGGTTTAAACAAAATTACTAGTGAAGCAGTAGATACAAGAACTTCTTTCAGGTGATACATGGTCAGCTGACACAAACGAAGAAAATACTTGTCACTTCCTGGGTAAAAGTGAGCCTCCTAATTCCTACAGATTTATTTAGATTCCCAAAAAAAAATACCCTCACTCAAAAAAAAACACGGAAAAAAAATTTCAGCACTGGAATTGGATAACCAAGCCTACTTACTGATATAGGCAGTAAAGTGATGATGGATCAAGCTGTGGATTCAGAAATAAGTTATAATCAATACGAGTGATTATTGTCAGCCATATTTATGTATTACCAATATTTATTTTTCTCTGTTTATAATATAATTTATTATTCGGCTAGCTCCACAAATGAGTAAGATGAACCAAGTCCAATGACTCCCCAACCAGCCAAGATGGGTAGCTAGCTTGGGATTACCCATTGTTTTGCACAAGAAAATGGTGTTCTTTAAGCCATCTAATAAATTCTTTATTGTCCAAACTTGTTCAGTCAATATGGCTGGTTATTGGCCTAGTTTTTTGCAAGAATGCAGACCTTGACTGAGTCTCAACCCACAAACACACCAGAAAAAAAAAGAAGTTGGCCAATAACCCATTTTACATAATAATTAAATGAATGCGCATGCTCTGATAGCTTAGTCAGCTATGGTTTATTGTGCCAGTAAACTCATGGAAATTCCGTGTGTCTTCTGAATTATTATAAAAGCAATAGACCACAAGTTTCTATGGTTTATAGGCTGATAAACCACTAGGGATGTTGGAAGAACACTTGAAGAATTCGTAAATCACTCACCTGCGGCTCGTGATTTACGAATTCTTCTTGTGTTCTTCCAACATGCCGCGTGGTTTATCAGCATATAAACCATAAAAACTTGTGGTCCATTGCTTAAAGTGCCACTATGATCAAATTCTCCATACCCATTTTTTTAAATTTTCGCACACAATAGGTCTTTCCTAAATTTTTTGCCAAATTTCAATCTATTACAAACATTAGAACTCATGTCCTTTGGACCTTTATTTCCAAGAATTTATGGCCACCATTAATTTTCCTTGTTCCAAGTCTTGGTTGAGAATTTGAGAAAATGACGTCATTTTCTCAAAAAATACCACACGGGTTGAAATTATAATAACAATTAACACAGCAATTAGCATAAAGAATAACAAAAACTTTGGCTCATACATTTGTGCAATTTTTTACATTAATTGTTATCATAATTTCAACCCATGCGGTATTTTTGAGAAAATGAAGTCATTTTCTCAAATTTTCAACCAAGACTTGGAACAAGGAAAATTAATGGCGGCCGTAAATTTTCGGAAATTAAGGTCCAAAAACTACGAGTTTTAATGTTCGTAGAAAATTGAAATTTGGCAAGATCTCTAGGAAAGACCTGATGTGTATGAAATTGTGAAGAAATGGATATCGAGAATTTCATCATAGTGGCACTTCAAATAAGTCATGGCTGTGCTCTTGAGGTGCCCCCATACAACAGGTGACTAACTTTTTCCTTTGAGTGACTAGAAAAGCTTTTCATATAAGCTCAAGTGTTGGGCACCCAGAATTTCAAGTTAGAAACCTTTGGGCTCCTTGTATTTTTCTTAGACCACAGCCTTGTAAGTGTTATCCCAATCTATGAGCATGCTATATTCACTTTAGGACAGATGAACGGAATGAAATCATAATACATAGAGACCTTTCTTGTTAAAACCACAAGTTCCATGCACTCTCAGGGATGTACAGGCGGGACATTGATCAAACATTTACTTAACACTGTGCCCGCATATTTGATTAGGATATCTATTTGCAAACAAGAGGCAAAATACAACTAGCGGACTAAAATATGGACCTCAGCAGCTTTTGCAAAGGCCTTCATAGCAGCCATGTAGCTTCCTCGACTGATGTATGCTTCACCAAGACATTCCCAGCAATGCCTGAAAATTATTGTGATAAGAATAATTAAACTGATGAAGGAAATTCTGTAGTAAAGAAATAAATGTTACACATCCTTTACATCATACCTGTCTTTAAGATCTGCTCTTAAGGCACTCTGAAAGCTTCAAAAAGGGAATCAAACTTTAGCAATAAAGAATGAAATTGAAAACTCCTCATAAATTATTATATTCAAAGTAAGTGGTGTTCATGCTTTTTCACTGTGACTGACCAAGGTTCTCAAATTTCAGAAATTTCACAAAAGTTCAGAAACTTGTGGGGAACATCTTTGTTTTATGGAATTGCCTTGAAATGAAACTAATTTTTAAACTAAAATTTAAAAAATGTATTTGTTCTGATTAAAAAGGAGATAAAACCACTGTTTTAAGATTGGGGATGAATGGGAAAATTAAGGAGGAATATTGATTCCTTATCTGACACGTGGCCACGAGGGAGGCAGGTAAATTTTTTTTGTTAGGCTTTAATTTTGCAACTGCTTAAGTCGTGTATATGACTGTGATGATCAATCATGTCTTCACATTTTTTTCCGATGTTCAAATAAATTATATGATCTTTCATATATTCACAGGTAAAGGTACTGTTTGCAATATTTACCACGTGATAGCTTCCATGCTCTCATTGTGTTTTAAGTGAAACAATCCAAGTCGCAACCATGCCCATTTACCTCTGAAACAAGAAACAGCACTCTCACATTATGCATCTTTTGATACGAATGCTTAGTATTTGTATTTTACAAAACACATGAACTAATGTATATGGTATGACATCTCCACAGGAGTTATTAGTTTCTAAAGAAACCGTTGGGCTGCATCTCTGGGCAAATAAAACATGTAGCTATTTATCAACTTGAAGTTTATAAATACCACGTGTTTGCACAGAAACTTTTGGTCCCTTCATAGGAACAGTAATGAAAGTTTTTAAATTTGAAATGGCTGTTTTCCCTTACCCTGTTATTATAGATGCATCACTATAACTCTATCAAAACAATGAAAAAAATTTCCACTTTCTATATTTATATAACATACTTGACTTGTATGTGAATAACTGAAAATAAAAGCAGATTCTTTTAAATGCAAACAGGTTCTTCAGGTTGTTGCAGTTTCATCAACAGAGATATGGTTTGAAGCAGATGGCCCATCTACAGTGCATTTCAATGTTTCAATTTCACATTTCTTGTACCAGTATCACTCATAATCCATCTCAGTCAAGTTGCCAAATCTCATATCATTGCTATAAGAAATATTATTGCTTACTCTCCAGGGGAGAACATAGCTGTTACATTCTTGTACAAGTTGAGTGCAGCAACCTAAAATAACCAAAATACCAAATCTCGGCATCCCAGTAAATTCAGAGCAAACAGAGTAATGAAATTCCAAGTCAAGTGTAAAAAATTTATTTGGGGAACAACATACAACACACAAAAGTAACCACACTCTGATTACATAATTTCATGGCCTAGGTTGTTCAAAAGGTGGCTAATCCCATCCACTGGATAAATCACTATCCAGCGGATAGCGTGGTTTGTTTTTTCAACCCTGATCTACTGGATAGAGATTTATCCAATGGATAGCATTATCCAGCCTTTGAACAACTGAGGCCTGGTCTTGCACCTCATTTTACAAGTAAATTACTGCAGTTTTTACATCCATCAAATGAAAAGTCCCGTAAGTTGTTAGTCAATAAACTAAGGAATCACACATCAATCTTCTAAGAGATCAGATTTGTTAACTTTGAAAGCGGTCAAAACAACCAGTAACCAGAAGCAACGTGTCAACAAAACTGTTTTATCTACCTCATCTTCCAATTCCATTAGAGAATCTCCTAATGCTATTCCAGCAGCATTAGAATTTGGATCAAGATCAAATGCTTTCTGATAGCAGCGGCTGGCTTTGCTGTTGGTGTAGAAACAAAATAACTTTATAAACAACTTATTTAACTAGTGTATAGTACATAATGTATAGTACATTATATTTAAACTGCTCATAATTCATACTGAGAACAACTTATGACCAATTCAATAGACCTCTTCGGCGATACAGCGGCCATTTTGAATTCTATTGTTTCAAATTGCTATTATGGGATGCTCAGGGGGCAAATTAGTATGTATTTGCCCCCTGAGCATCCCATAATGGCTATTTGAAACAACAGAATTTAAAACGGCCACCATATTGCTGAAGAGTTCCATTGGCACGCTAAGGCCCCCGACAAATGGACAAAACTGATCTTAGAAAATTGTATAATGTACCTTGTCCTACTTTGGTATATTTGCTATTCATTCTCAATTATAAAACTTAAAGAGCTTGGTCAAAATATTAAAAAACAAACAGCAGCAATTATTTATACAGCCAAACCCCTCCTTGGGGACAGAAGAAAGTGGATGTTGTAGAGAGGTGGCCGTTAGTGGAGGTTTGACAGTGCATAGTTTAAAAGGCCAGTCAGTTGGAACCACATTTAATAACACAGACATTTGCAAACAACTTGATAACAGTGTACAGTACCTTACATCTTTTAGCACTTTGAGATGGTAGTGTCCTAAATACAGAAATGATGGGGAGTAGTATGGATCCAACTTGGCCGCCTATAAACATATCAGACTAATGATTTACAATTTACTGGTTTTCTGTGAAGCGTGTTATGCAATTACCCACACAACTTATTTTAAACTTTCATTTTTAAGCCTTGTGACAATATCTTTTTATCGAGTGACTGCATTGGGTGAATCAAACAATGAGTTCTAGAGAAAAAGAATTGTAAAAACCTACTTTGTACCTATAGATGTGACCACAACAACAAAAACAACTTTATTTGTACTCATTCCGCTAGAAAATGAACAGAAATAAGTTCAAAATAGAAAGAGTACATGGCTGACCGAAATGAGCAGCCATCTTTAGTGATTTGTGAAAAGTTACATGACTATATTGAGCAGCTTTTTGGCTGGGACATTTTTGGAAAGAAGACAAGCATGTCACAGTCCATTGACAACAATTATTAAAATATTTAAATTATTATATTTAACAATTATTCTGCAAGAACGCATTGGATATGAGATGGTAGATGGCCAACAAGGTGCTATGCACCTCATTGGCTATAATCATCTCATATGTGGAACAAGCACGAGTGGAATAATTGGTGTATTAAAAACGCCCCCAAAATATAGAAAACTGATCTAAAATTAAAATAAAAACACCCCCAAAAGCTCACACGTATGCTTAGCATATTTGTGGAGCATGGTGTAATGGTTCATAACCCATGATGGCTAAGCCAATGAAAACTCTCAAATTGCATTATCCAATGATCCAGTTTTTAATAAAATATAATATTACCTTGTTAGCTTAAATATGTGTGCCTCCTATACTGGCAATCATCTACCATTTATTCTGACTTGCTAAAGTAGTTCTGATGGTAATCAGCAAAGTCAAGTTTTCCTAAGTGAGACTGAGATCAAGGGGTCTTGTATCTATGTTCTGCGCTGCTCGCAAGTTTATCAGAATTCAAGTTATGTTGTTTTATTTGTGACTTCTACCTTTAAAAACTGAGCAAGGCACTTTTTCTTGTCAGCTCTAAGATTTCCATTCATTTCCCAGTACAACTTGCCAAGAAGAAAATAATAAAAGGCACAGTCCTTATTCCTCTCTATTGCTTCCAAAAACCTACAATCAAAGTGACACAAAGTCAAATGATTTTTTTTTCCTTTTTTGAAAAGTAACTATTAAATTCCTGATATGTCATTCCAAAACAATTGGCACAAAGGTACGTTGCATCAATCTCAAAGTATTGTAGCTCAACGAGTGTTATAGTATTGATTTAATATACCTCAATTCTGCATCATCAAAATACCCTTCCCGAAAGCTGATTTGACCCTGAGAAATAAAAAAGAAAATAAAGCTTTAGTTCAGTTAATGATGCAAATGAAAAAGCAAGAGACAGAATTACATGTATGTATACATGAGCCTACAAGTCTACAAAGAAGTTACCTGTAGAATGCATATTACAGACATAAACTTAGAGACTAAAAGTTTCCCAGAAGATGAAACTACTTCAATCCGCATTATACCTGCAAAGCCAGAGCTGAGGGATAACTCTTATCAATGCTCAAAGCTTTGGCACAAATCTAGAAAAAGGAAAAACAACACTCATTCCAAATTTATAACAAATTGTTAATAAAATAAATATTAGCATCAGTTTTTGTAATACAATCAAACCTGATTCATATGGACACCAGAATGTGTTTGAGTGTCTGTATTATGACAGTGTCCACAATGAAAGTTTAGACTTTCTAACCATACAGGTAGTCTCAGCCTGCAACTCATATACAACTGATTTGAAATTTCCCAATTTATTTTACCACAAATCGCACTCCACACAGTCCTACAAGGAAGAGTCTGTGTTTGAGCCTAGTAACCCAACAGGATGGTGCTTATCTTCATTTTCTTGAAGTATGAAGCAACTAGGGATTTTTCTACTCCCCTCTGTATAGGATGAAAGTTCAGCAATGGGACACCCCCTGCAATAAAATACCAATTTGAACACCTGGCGGGTGGGTGGGAGGGGGGGGGGGGTATGTGAGGGTAACCTGTCTTGCCCTAGAATGCGACACAATGACCCTGTCTAGGTCTGTAATGAACCTGGGCTGTTCGATCCAGTGTCGCATACACTTCTGACTATCTCACAGTCACTCACTTAGATAGCAAGGCAAAATTAGGTTTTCACCCTTGATCTCAGTTCTGATAGAAACTCCATGAACAAAGAATACTCACCTGTGTTGCCTGTGTAATATCGCCAAGAGTAAGCAATGTTTGACCAAGTCCAGTTAGAGTATCCACCTCCTCTTCAGCTGTGACATCTGACAACAACTGAAATTAGAGGAAATGTAAGTGAATACAGAAAAAAAGGTAGACACAGCACTTCTGAAGTATCAACTGAATACAAGCCTAACCTTCTCATAAATGTCTCTTGCCATTGTTGCAGTTGCTGGGCCCTGTTTTTGAAGAGCCTCTGCTTTGGCTAAGCTGTTAAAAAACCAAAAACAACAAGCAAAGATTAACAATTTTAGTAACAATATACTACTGAATGTACATGTATGCTACAGTCCTTTTAATAACTGTCATGTATTAGAAGGCTTTGATTGACTACAAATCAAAGCTTACAATGTTTTTCCAGAAGCAAACACAAGCAAAGATAATCCTTATCAGAAATCATGTAAAGGACCAAATTAAAGCCATGTAGTATACTGCCATAAATAACAAACATGTGAGCTCTAAACACAGGAGAATTGTAAAATAACTTGTGCTTTCCACAGTGACTTTCAACTGTATTTTGAGACAATAATTCAATAACAGTAGATGACATTGGTGTTCTAACTTAATATTTGTAATTTCCTTGCATGACAAGTAATTTAAGGTTAAAAAGTGTTGTTAGTACCAGAGCCTTCAGGTATTTTAATTGGAATTTTTACACTACAAGCAAAGTTGTCAAGGCTATTAGAAATAACAACCATGAACAAAATGTTTTTCAGAAGAGGCTGATGTTTGACAGGATGGCAAGACAATTGTAGTACCATGTAAGTACTGTTAGTCAAGGGCATACACAGTTTACCTCAACATTCTCTGCAGTTTCTGTCTGTTATCAGGTGTGGATGAGTTTATACAGTCAAGACCTGAAAATTAGTCGTTAAAATAAGAAGAGCATTACTAACAATGAACTTCTTCAAAGGAACACAGGACTAAGATTTTGTCCCATCTGGGAAACTGGTCAATTACAGTGTAGTTGGGACAAGAGGTTTTGTTTTTGTATTTGACGTATTCTTTGCTAACAAAATCTCATTATTTTTGTCTTGAAGACAGAAAGTCCATAAATTCCAAGAATGATGTCTATTATTCATGTCAAGATGTTTTAAAAATGATGACAGAGAAAGCTGAATTTGTAAATATATTATGTGACTTCTTTCAGCCTATGATTATTAGTTATAACAACACTAACTTGTGTTATGACACAAACCTTTCTTTGCACTTTTTACAGCTCCTTGATAGTCATGAAGACTGAGCTGTGATTGACAGAATGACAGCCATCCAAAAGGACAGTCACTGAAAGCCTGTAGACCTTTAATCAAACAACACTGATTTTAATTAGGCACTCGACTGCAGTTTTCCTTTTTACTACTCACCATATTGGAAAGGGTACAAGAAGGGTTTGTAAACCACTCGCCAAAGACAAGTCACTAAAAAAAAATACTTTTTTGAGTGATATGGAATGCGTGTGATATTAATATTACCTTTTTAAATTCATAAATTGTGATACATTATCATTTGCTGTTACCTTTAGGAGTTTTTACACTAAGACAGGGGTTTCATTAACATTCTCAGCAGGAGGACAACTGGTTTTCACAGGCAGGCAAAACTAATTGAACTGAACTTTTTAATTAGAAAAAACTTTTAACTAGATGGTCAAACTAGATGGTCAAACAAGTTGGGCAAAATCATCCTCACAGCCGGTCAGCTTGCCTGGTGCCTGGCCCTTAATGAAACCCCAGTAAGATATGGTTAAAGATGGTCCAGTATTCCCCCAATATATAAGCTAAAAATCTATTTATCAAAATGGAAAATAATGATAATTCTTTCTTTTTCTGTGGATACTGACTGACATCAATCCGGACAGCTTTTACTCTCTGAATACCTTTTTGTAACAATGCCCTTGCCATCAAAAACTCTTTCTGATGAAGCAAAACACTTCCTAGTCCAAGCATGCCTATCCCAGATCCAGGCTTCATGTGACACAGCCTCTGAAATACATCTGTCATCTCTGGTGTAGCTGTAAGTAAAACCACAATGATTCCATATGGCATCACCTTCAGCCACTCATTCAATGGATAAAGATAAGAGGGCCAATGTGTTCCCAACACTGTAGCCCTCTTCATAGAGTTACTATAATTATATATACATGTATTTACAGGAGCCAGTAAAAAAAAAATGAAACTTACATGTGGTACACAGTAAATTTTTATAATCAATGGATAATTATTCACATTTACTGTTTAGTGACTTTCACAATGAAATATTAGCTACATCTCCACTTAGCTATCATCAATTTTGTGCTTTTTTATCTAGCAGGATCAACAAAATAAAAAGTAAGTACAACATGAGTGGCCAAATAAAATAAAGTAAAATCTGGATCACTGTGTTGTCACTATGGTGTGGGACATGAGTTTTACTCTAACATGTACAGTTCCTTTCTAGTCCACCCCAGGAGTATTAACTAGTACTCAAAAACTGTAAATTAGACACTCCTGAGGGCAATCTGACAAAATATTGTTCAGGGCTAACCAGGGGAGTAGCAATACTCTTGATTGCATTGTGCTCTGTAGTGCACATCAATATGGGCTACTTTCGCCCATGTTCAGAATTCACAAGGTAATTCTGTCGGTAATTATCATCCTTAGTTTGTAAAATAAGCATAAGTGAGCATTTCCAGTGCACCATCCTATTAGGGGAGCTGGGATGGTGCTTTGGTGACAGGGCTCTCCTCCCACCAATGTAGCCCAGGTTCGATTCTGGCCCAGTGCCATAAGTGGGTTGAATTTGTTATTTTTTCTTGCCTTGCTCCAAGGGTTTTTCTCTGGGTTCTCCAATTTTCCTCCCTCCACAAAAACCAACCCAATCCGAATGGGGTCACCACCTTATCATGGTGGAGCGGTTTGTGTGTCTCAATGACTCCTAGAGCTATGTCGGCTGGAGTCTTGTACTCCTGGTAGGGCCACCCATGCCGAACAGGTCGAAGGGTAGAGACCAGACAAAGAGTGACTCCCTGGTCCTCCAGGTGGGGGTTGGGCATAGGGTTAACAACCCCACCCCATAAAAAACAATTTGTTACAGAAACTGGAAATGCGGACAATGATACAACACTAGCTGGGGGTGTCACTGCTGGGGCTGCAATGACACTCTTGGGTCAAAGCCAGCGAGAAGCCCAAAGGCCGATGGGCCCCATGGTAGCCCCCACGTGACAGATGACCATCGGTTGCTGGAATGTGAGGACCATGGCAGAAGCAACATGGGCAGGGCAGGTAGCCAAGGAGATGTTGGACTATGGAATTGAAGTGCCAGGGATAAGTGAGGCCAGATGGAAAGGGATGGGATCAGTAACACTACAGAGTGGTGAGACAGTGGTATACTCAGGAGATGACGAGGTGCACCAGGGAGGAGTAGCCATCATGATGAGTGCGAG
>Ga0126338_10002152_pt1 | contig 13387 bp, 13 predicted proteins | sample OrbCmetagenome_2_FD_92529 | JGI IMG/M metagenome (GOLD analysis project Ga0126338, IMG submission 92529) | Coral microbial communities from Petempiche,Puerto Morelos, Mexico - Orbicella C C metagenome | ecosystem: Host-associated > Invertebrates > Cnidaria > Coral | place: Petempiche,Puerto...
ATAAATGATACCGTGCAATCAGTCGACCTTATCGCCTGAAGAAGACTAGCAGTAAGCAGTCGAAACGTCGCGATCTACATCTCAAGTGACTACATCGTGAGACAAACGATAATACACTTTATTGAAGCAGAGGTTATTTCACAAGCGATTCAGAGCCAATTAGCGGCGATGCTGCCCAATATGATTCACGAAACACTTGCAAAGAAAAACTTCGAGGGCACTGCATCGAGCTCATAAACTTTGAACACCAGTTCAAATTCTCTTTCCCGGTTAGCAAGGTCAACACAAGGCTCAAATGATTCTTTATCTGTCCGGTCAGCCGCCGGGTCAACACGAGGCTTAAATAATGGTCACGTTAAAATCAGTGACCCGCCCTTAAAGAAAGCAAAGTTGTCAAGTGCAAACGAGGATTTCAGTGATGATATTACAATTTCCGCTGGGCGTTGGGTCGCGTCCGAGGAACTCGCTAGTTTTCTAGACGTTTTGTTTGCAGATAAACCGCTATCTGTGTACAACCGGAAACAAATTACGTTTTCGTCGTTTCAAGTTTCGTCGTCCCAATGTGGAGTCAGTATTTACTCCGGGTCTTTACGACTATTCAGGCTCCCTTGTTACTGGAGCAAAAGGAGTTGATAAAGAAGCAAAAAAACTCCAAGAGTAGCCTTGGATATTGTTGGCCCTCTAAGCATGGCCTTTGAACACATCTCCTCGTGGCAAGAAAACGAGGATGACTCAGGTTCCATTACTTTACCAACACAAGATGTAGATGGTCTGTATACATGTTTGTCCAAGGACTTTACTCTACTGGGGTCTGTTAATGCCCAGTATAAAGTTAAAAGAAGGAAGCAGGTGTTCGATAAGCTGAACCCTCAAATGAGCTCCTTAGCTTCTGAGCCATTCCCAGATGCAGGAAAAAATTTGTTTGGCCCATCCTTTGAAGAAAAGGTGACGAAAAGGAATGAAATGGTAAAGATCCTTTCAAAGGCGACTCCCAGGAAGTCAAACATGCAGTTTTTTCGGAGAGGGACCTCCTCCCAATTCAGGCCAGGGCGAGGGGGTCAATTTCCTGGAAGATGGTCAAATCACCATCCAGGCTTCCCAACCAGAGGGAGAAGCTCATATATCAGGGGTTGGGGCCGGAGCAGGGGAAAGTCCCCGGCTGCTCAACCAGGTCAGAACTATGTTCCACCCCAAAGTTTCTAGTAGTAGTTGCAATCCAGTCAAATAGAGGTATGTTACCAGTAAAAGAGAACTTAGCCTGTCCATAAGTAAAGTCGTTTTTGAGCAGTTTAGGCCTTTCTTCTGTAGAGGCTGACCACTTTCCCATAGCAGGTCGATTACAATTCTTTGTAGAAAACTGACAAGTAGTTACAAACGACTCTTGGGTACTTTCGGCTATTTCAGGGTACCATATTCCCTTTACAATCATACCACACCAGGAATGTCTTCCCTTTCACAAAGTGTCTGTAGAGGACGAAATTTTGATAGACAAAGAACTAGGAGAGCTAATAGACCATTTTACAGTTGTCTGTTCAGTGACCTGGCCTTTGTATGGCAGCGAGGCTAGAGTTGACCTTGTTTTGATACAGACCTCACTGCTTTTGTCATGTAAATGCACTAGTTAACATCAGAACAACTTGTTTTACACAACAAAAGCAGTGAGGTCTGTATCAAAACAAAGTCAACTCTAGCCTCGCTGCCATACAAAGGCCAGGTCACTGAGCAGACAACTGTAAAATGGTCTATTCAAAAGCAGGCAGTCCATCTGCTTTCAGAACACGATTACAACACAGGTTTTTTCAGCAACCTGTTTGTGATCCCCAAAAAGAGAGGCGGACAAAGAGCCAACTCGGGGGATATGCATTCCCTCCATTTGCCCTAATAGGGCGGTGTCTGAGGCAAGTTCTGCAGCAGTCAGTCTTTCAGTTGACAATTGTGGCTCCAGTGTGGTAAACTCAACCGTGGTACCCGTTGTTGTTAGAAATGACGGTAGACAATCCCATATTACTCCCATCCTTCCTAGGACTGCTGAGACAAAAGAACGATCTACATCCTCTTTTCCACCTTCAACTAGCCGCATGGCTAGTCTCAGGAGTCGATAGTAAGGTTCAACAGTTTCACAGCCAGCTCAAGGACTGCTTCTGGCTGCATGGAGAACCAGGACGGAAAAAACTTATTCTTCAGCCTGGAGAAAGTGGACTTGTTGGTGTTGTGAACAACAAGTCAATCTCCTTTCAGCGTCTTTAGATTCAGTGTTAAATTTCCTGGCCAATAGTTTTAGGCAGGCCTGGAGTATCGTACTTAGAATGTTTATCGCTCAGCTCTGTCTGCAACACACCCACAAATTGAGAGTTACAATGTTGGACAACATCCCCTTGTAATTGAGCTGTTAAAAAGGAATTTCAATTACCGTCCACCAGCACCGAGATACACATATACATGGGATGTTAGCATAGTTACGGGCTATTTGGAAAGTTCGGGTCCTAATGAGCAACTGTCACTAAAGCAACTTAGCAGGAAACTGGCATTTTTGCTCGCTACTACTTCTGCAGAGAGGGGCTCAGAATTAGTAGCCCGTGTTTTACGTTTCAAACGTTTTCACCCTGAAGGTGTTTCTTTCAATGTCCCAGAACTTACTACAGGGGTTCGGGTTGGAAAACCTATAAAGACCTCATTTCATTCTAGTTTCCCAGAAAATAAGTTGCTTTGCCCATGTTCATGTCTTGCGAACTCGGGCTTTTAGCCCAGAATCAGTTTCTGAACCAAACAAGTTATTTCTCTCGGTTGATAACCGACATAAGCCTGTGAGTTCTGCTGCCCTTTCTCATTGGGTTAAGAATTGTCTGTTGGAAGCTGGTATTGACAGTCAAGTGCTCAAGGCACGCTCCACCCGTGGGGCAGCTACCTCTGCAGCACTAAGAGCAGGCATCTCTGTTCCAAAAATAGTCAGTTTAGCTGATAAACCAATGAGACCACTTTCAAAAAGTTTTATTACCGTTCCGTTTGGAACGCTCGTGCTGGCCGCTCTGTTTTATCTAGTGCCGCAGTTGAGCAAGGATCTTGAAGCTTTGAAGATAAATTGTTTTATTATATGGCTAGCTCCGCGAGCGGGCAAGATGAAACAAATCCTGCGCCGTGATTGGCTACCCGAGCGGGTAAGATGGAGCTATCTTGCCCGCTCGGGACTACCCACCGTGTCCCGCAAGAAAAATTTCCCCGAAAGCCGTATAATAAATCCTTTATTGACCAAGCTTGTTCGGTCAAGATGGCTGGATATTGGCCTCGTTCTTGTTTTGCGTGTTTATGGACCTCGACTCCGTCTCGGTCCATAAACACGCAAAAAAAGAACTTGGCCAATATCCAGCCATCTTGACCTCACACTTGGACAATAATCTATATATATCGAGACGACTATTATGATGTACAATTGAAGATTATGCAAAGGCTGCTTGCAGCCTGCAGTATAATTATAATTGTACGAATAATAGGAGGCGAGATATAACAATTTAATTCCCTCCCACCACTTCCCATTTATGTATATTAATTTCTTTTCAGGTTGTTAGCCACCAGTTGTTATGCTCAAAATAAGGCGAGGTTGCTAAGGGGCGCCGGCGCATATGGGCAGGGTGACCTCGTTTTGAATTTTAAGCTGATCTTTCAGATTTGTGAGCTTTAAAAATGCTGTCATTGAGGTAAATAAAGGGCAATTACATTTTTATATCTCGCCTCCTATTATTCGTACAATTATAATTGTACTGCAGGCTGCAAGCAGCCTTTGCATAATCTTCAATTTACCGTTTGGTGTATAAACAAACTTTTTCTGGTCTGCTTTCCGCCAGTTGGGATTTTTAAGCCTATTATGTTTATTTGAAATATATTTCTTTCTTTCAGTTTAAGTATACGTAGCATGCCTGAGATCTAGCTTAGCTAGGTGTAGCTACGCGCATTGACCACTATAAGCAAACACCATTTGAACTTTCGTTTGTTTTTCAATCCAAAACATCAAATTAGCTATATGAAAGAAACTGTCCGATTACAAACAAACAAACAAACAAACAAACAAACAAACAAGCAAACAAACAGCGCTAGAACAACACACAACAGCAATATGAAAGAAGTCTGATATGTTTCAAAACACTGCATGTGGTTCAACCACGACTCTTGTTCTTTGAATGGGATATTTTAGAACACTCGTGGCGTTAAAAATCATTTTTTATTAAAATAGGGAATGAGCCTGGAAGAGGAAGTATCTTAACAGCTGAAGGTCAAGAAACGCTGTCAGTGGCTCAATCAGTACTGATGGCTCTTATTGAAAGCATTTCAAATGCGTCAGTCACAGTTGAAATCTTAGCTCTTTTAAAGAAACACAGGGAGAAATTCTTGGAACTCTTAGAGATCTTGAATAAAGCTGTCAAAGAAGGAACTGAGGCGAACACGAGGGAACAAAGTGAAAAAAACCTGGTTGAGCGATTTCAAGAAATTGAGGAATTTCAAGCTATAAAAGTGAGAGTGGTGTCCTTCGTTAACATGTGTGATTTGATTAAACCAGGTGAGATTTAACTTAGTAGTCAACAAGTCTTTGTACTCCGCATAATGCGTTAATTTATTAAACATGTTTTCTTCCAAATGGAATAATTGAATACGTTTGCGGCTTGAATTTATCTTACCCGGGAGACTCCCTTGCTCAAAGGTCAGGGATGCTCTTCGTCTTGCTTAGGGGTGTAAATGAAGGACTTTGGTCTTATTTATGGTGTTCAGGACGAAACGCCACTATTTTTAGCCGTCAACGTACTTTTTAGGGTTACACTCGAAGAACTAATAAACAAACGCTTTCATGTCCATTTTAAATAATAAACTAGACACTCTAAGAGCGTTTACTCCAGCTTCATGTTCAGCTGCAATTTTGCCACCCTTTTATCCTGGGCGTGTGTGTTTGTAATATGTGTGCAACAAAAGCCAACGTAAAAAGCCAACGCTTTGTGAGATAAGTGCGACTTCGCGCGGCACGAGTGTAGCTTGTTTTAACAGCCTTTAATAATACACCGTTAATTGCAAGTTCACCAGCATGATTCATCTCTAGATTACTTACGCCACGAGTTTGGCCATAGGTCTCCTTTGATAATTTGAAGAATGTTTCCAGTATTCTGCAGAATATTCAGTGAATATTCCGTGATTAAGTTAACGGAACTTAACAGGCGATGTGCCAAGAGATACATAATGCATTAATTTGGAATAAAAGATTTATTTGTATTCAAGGCAGGTCTGTATTTTACGAAGCTCTGTATTAAAAAGGAATAATTACATTCGAAGCTCTCTCGACCAAAGAAAGTCGAGGGGGGAAGAGAGAGGACCCTGGGAACGAGGTTGGGATGGTCACAGGTTTTCAATTTTTATGGCCTTTTTTGAAAGAAAAAGCGAATCTATTGAACACCTATTAATAGATCGCGATTTCTCAAACAGGTTCTGGCAAGATTTTAATTAACTGGTTCAATACGATGTTATAAGAGTAGAGGCTCTGTCAGAAGATGGAAAAAAATTTGGATTTGGAATAGACAAGCAGATTTTCATCTACTTAACCATCTTTTGATCTTGGGTAAACGACATATTTACTCCTGCCGTAATAAAGAATTTCTTCTGTCATTAAAAATCTACCTCGCAAAAGTGGCCTCAATATATCAAATTGAAACTACAATCGCTGAATTTAATGGTAAGCGAAATTTTCATGACGTTTGGTATAGAAAATTTATATCGTATAATTGCACTTAATCTGGTAGCCTGAGTGTTAAGGTAAGTACTACTAATGAACCAAGAATACAATGACGCTTTATAATTTTTTATAATGACATTTTCTTTTATTCTCATTATTTCAGTTTTCCCTTTTTATTCATATCGACATAACCATAACTACTACCTTACCATATTTTCCTATAGAAATAATAATGTCTTTGCATATGTATAGTTACATTTACACGACGTTAGTATATTTTGTAGATTTACTCTATGTAGCCATTTAGTGTATTTTAGTTGTAGCTTTTCTCTCTCTTTTTTTTCGTTTCCTTTTTTTTTTTTTTTAAACATATTATGTTAAATCAATAAAAACCAATTAAATACGAAAAAGTTGTCCATTTTAAAGTGGTATCTTCTGGAGGTCAAATAAATTTCTAGCCGTGTCCAGATTGGTCTGCTTTAGGGATTTAATTCAAATTTTCCGACCAGCATCCTCGATCTTTGCATGTGGAATTTCCCCTCCTCGGGGAAATTGCACGCTCCGTTGGCATGCATCATGCTGTAGGAAGAATGTTATGATTCATCGTGAAGGGAGAATTTTAAGGCTTGAAGTAGATTGATACTATGCCTTTTATACTTGAAGATGCAGATCGAAACTATGTTGCTACTTTAAATGATGGTCAAAATCAATACTTTGTTTCTCTTCAGTCGACACTTCCAGCTTTAAGAACAAATTGCGCCCAGATGTCTCCCGTCACCAAATACGTCATTTGTGCGAGCGCAGAAGTGACAAGCAAATTGAGGTGAAATTCTTTGAATTGCCTCCCGTGGCTAAAGAAGTTATTTCGTCACTTCATGACGTACAAGAAAGTCTAACTTTCCAGGATATTTGGACACAGTATGGAAAGAAAGCCCAAACAGCCAGAAAGAATGGCGAGGGAAAGATATCACACCTTAGCATCTCCGAAGTCGTAGAACATGTCTGGAAACCAGCTTTTCGAGTTTGGAACCAGCATGCAGCTAGTGTCATGAATGGAACGATATCCCTTGGAAATGTTGACAAGCTCTTTGACCGCTACAAGAACAGGGAAAAAGATCTTAAAGGAGAGCTGTTGCGCATGTTTAAACTTAGCCAAGGTCAATCTGACTGTAATGCAGACAAGATGCTGAAAATAACTGCTGAACGCATCACTCAAATACAGCGATACCAGCAGATTTCTCGGTATGCAAGTGCCGCAGACACAATCTGGCAATTTAAGAAAGCTATGGGCTTCTCTGGTAACTTCAAAGTTATCAACCATTTGTGTAATCAGGTATCTAAATTTTATATTTTCCACCTTGTGAGTCAGATTCTTGTAAAATATTTAATTACACTAAAGATACCTCCTAATGATGATTTCCTTGCTGGTGTTGCAACGTTCTGTTGCGAATATGTCGCCCGTCGTTGCTTTGAAATGAAACCGTTTTTATGTGTAGTCTTCATATTTTTGTTTCCGTATTCGCTTCCTTAATCTTGCATGTCTGGTGTTCTAGAGCATGATTTTTTTACAGCGGAATATGCAATAAGACTCTGCTTTCATTCGAATTTAGTTTTCAATAGATTTCAAGCAAAAGCCCCTAAACAGCATTGGAGGAGAGTTTTATGAGGCTGGCCGAGCACTTGAGTTTTTCGATGTCCAGAAAGTAAATTGTCTCAGAACAATGGTAGAATGCAGACGACTGGTGGGGTGGCTACGTACTACTATCAAATGTAAGCACTCTATCTGTAAGGACCTTCAGTTGGCTGAATTAATGTGCCAGTGAATTCACAGGCCACTTTAAAGTGTTACGCATTCAGATGTAATTTCTAAAATACAAGGGATCTCTCCGACATACGTGTTTATCTCGTAACCAACCGCGAGGGCGGTATTGGGAGAATATCGGGACGAAGTCTTGACAGCATCAACCAAGCGCGACTTAGTCCCTACAAAAAAGACTAAGGGCTAACATTCCCCCCGTATGGTCCCGAACAAACTTGTTTAATGAGGAATTTTTTTACACGACTGAAAACGTTTAGAGAAAATCCCACGATCATCGAGTGGCAAGGCAGTGTAAAGTTCCAGCGCCCAATTCTGGTTCATTGAAGAGAGCATACTTAGCCTTTACTCACGTCTAACATAAAAAAAAAGGAAAAGAAAGTCAGTTGTGAGAGAAAGAGAAGCAATCTCTGACATGAAAGCTAAATCTTTAAGCAAAGTTAGCCATGAAACTACAAGAAAATTTTTAAACCAAGCGGGATCATTCGGTACAGTGCCCGGTCTAATACTTGGGAAATATGGGACCGGCAATAGAGTAATCTGATAAGCTGATTTTAGTTATTGGCCCTCCGAACTAAGTCGTGTAATAATTTTAGGAACTGCATGAGACATGTTAATTGGTTTTAGCAGCAAAAACCAAACTTACTCTACCAGAGTGATTTCTGTTGCAATTAATTTCTTAACTTTTTGAATGGCTTTACAGCAACCCAAGAGCTTAAGGTTCTTGTTGACCTGGCCTTGATCTCAGCGGGTGAAAGCGACATGGAAACTGACCGCATTTCCAGCCTACATACCAGCTGCTTAGGTTTCGCTCCTTTGATCTTTGACCTCAGAGAAAGTGAAGAACAAAAAGTGAACTTTGAGGACCTGGTACAGGCTTGTGATCCCGTGTGGAAAGCTGTAGCGGCAGATGATAGTTTACCCCAAAAACTAGTAAGAAGTGAACTGCACTTTGTGTTCTTAGATATTGATTTCATTATAACTAAGTTCAACCTGGACTTTTTCTCGTCTTCTCTTCATTAAGAAGGCTAAACATAACACAGGGGGCAGTGGAGTCCTATTTGAACGTATTTTCAGTTAAATTCACCGAAGAAAGGTAGCGCGAATCGGTCTATTGTTGATTCAAATTACTGTACGTGATCAACTGTATACGTGCGATTGTGTCACGCGTCTGTTGAAAACATATCCGCAAGACGAAAGCCGCGTACAGTAATGTGTGTGTAATGACTAGGTATGGTATCTGTTACTGTGGATGGATAACCGGACAATCACTCCAAGTGACTAATCGTCCCAGGGGTGGAGGGGGGAAGTACTTGAGTAAATTTTTGGATAGCTGTGTGAAGGCCGCGAAGGGTCTGAAACCTTCATCCTATTAAAGGATGAAGTAAACGCAAATTGATACCCTATTTAAGGCGCAAACCCGACAAATGACACCATAGTCAAGGGAAAAACAAAAACTAGGAACAGCGCGAACGGGTCAGCTCTATTTTGTTTCTGCAATATTAGAAGTTAAGCATCAAGCATATAATATGTTTTGTTTAGCTAGACGTTTACGCAATAGGTACCCTATCTAGGGGTCACCGGGAGCACAATGCCAACAGGGCCAAAAGTGATAGGCTACTCAAGGATCGGGAACCTCAAAAACCATACGCTATCCCGTGCCACAAACCTATATAGCCAATATATGGGAGCACCTTCCCTCAACTTCAGGGTTAACCGAAAAGAAAGAGACAAGGGATGAAAGCAATTTCGGTCAATTTTTGAATAGACCATAAATCTCGCGAAATCCAACTTTCGGGCAACGATTTTTTAAGCGTTGTAGGCTGAGGATACCGGTGACGGAAATACATCATCAGGTGTAAGGTAATGCGTTATACGCAGGATCGGAAGTAATCTTTGTTAGTAATTGTTTCCAGAGAATGGGAGACTGCGCAGAGTACCTAATTCCGGAAAACATTCTATCTTTTCGCGTTTAACATCGGTGTCTTTGGGGATAAAAGAAACTCTGCTTGCACGATGGATAACCGGACGATCAACTGTTTTGAGATTTGAATAAACGTAATTAAACGTGCTTTCAGCATGCGGTACAGATCACAAAACGCGACGTCCGTTTCCGTCAGCGGTATGCTACGGTCCACATCCAACGAGTCACGTGGTGGTCAATTTCATCCGTTGTCTCTTTTTTTCACTCATTCATGCGCGCATGCACAATGAATGGGTTTTAGCGATGGTGGCCTTCATCCCAGAATCTGCTTGGACTTTTAATCGGCGTAGAAGGAAAATAAATGTTGATTAATTTATTGTGATGTTAACCGGAAATAACGGCGCAAAAAGAAAGAAAGCGAAGCTCGTTGGCTAGGGCTCGAACCACGGCCTGAGGGTTTTACAATTCCCAAACCGTATCAGATTGTAAAAAGTGAAGAATGTACCACGCTTCAAAAACTAATCTCTTTGACCATTGGGAACAGCGGTCAATGATCTTGACGTCGTCAAGGTCAAAATCATGATTGTTTTGTATGCAATGTTGGGCTAATATAAGAATTCCTCTCTCCCGTGAAAATCGCTCTCTTGATCATTGACCGCTGTTCCCAATGGTCAAAAAGATTATTTTTAGAATCGTGGCACTCAATTCGCGAACCGAATGCTATTAATGAACACATTTACATTCCTGACATTTACAAGGCTCTTGGCAATCCCAAGTGACGTTTGCGCGGCTCTTTTAAAGCAATCATTTGCATTCGTAAGTCATTTATGCTGAAGAAGGTTATAGTATTTTAACCGAAACGTCCACACAAAAAGTTTTTTAGTCAGCGACAACAAATTTTTAGTTCTTATTATTATCATACCTGACTACAACTATGGTATTTTTAATCTCTACGTGGGAAGTTACAAATATTTCGCCTTTTCTTCTCTCATGTGCTCGTGTGACCAAAGTTTTCTTCGAGTGTGGACGGGCAAGGCTAACATATATTCCTTTTTTAAGGTCTGTTCTATCCCTAGGAACGACGTGCGCTGCAAAAAGATTACCTAATATACTTAGTTGCGCTGAAATGAGTACGTTTACCTGATCTAAATGTTACTAATGTAGCTTCTTCTATCGCTGATAGTCGTACGCTAAGATCGTCTTGAAATAAAAATAGATGGCTTCTGAAAAACGCATGGTCTTCAATACGCCTAACTTGGAAAATAAGCGCGGTGATTCCCCATTTTCTTTTTTTTTTACTTTTTGGCAAAAGTTGATCTTTAACTCACTGCATGGCTAGCTTTATAAAAAAGTCTATTCGTGGGAAAATTTTGGGCGCCAACGTCCTTAAAAGTAGCAAATATTCGCAGTTCTTTCTTCTGTGTGCTTTTCATCGCCCCGTCACTTTCTCTGAGGAACGTTTTTCACCTCCAACATTGCTATTTAATTTGTTCATAGTATGACACTAGCAGGCATCTGGAGTGGCTTAAAAGCATCCAGGAATCACATGGTTCTGTTTCCAGGACGTCCTTAGTACAGGTTAGGACCATCAACTCCTGCGGTGTGTACATTGTAGGACACGTGGACACCAAGAGTTGCTCGCCAGCAGAACAAGGAAGACGGTTGTCACTTAATGATGTGATCCGACTCTCAGTTCCTACGAAAGGTGGAAGTGGAGAAGTGCAGAGCAGAACGTACTCTGTTGATGAACTGACAGATTTGCAAAGTAAATTGATGTTGATTGCTGGGAAGGCTGAAAAGGGAAAGGATGAGGTTGAACAATTTGTAAAGGCAAGTTTAAACTTATTAAGTAAGCGCGATCGCAAATATTGTAAAGAATCTTTAAGGTGGGAAACGTTTTTTTTTTTTATAATCATTGCACGTTATGTCCAATAAACACAATAGTATCGACCGGGCATAGACATAAGAAATAGATTGGAAATGTTGTTTTCTAACCCCTGTGAAATTTAGGTGGAATTCAATGTGAAGCTGGTGGTAAGCTAGCTATGATGTCGCTTTTACAATAGTTCTAAATTCTTAACTTGCAGAACCTTGAGGGCGTCATGCGTCTAGCGACGGCTTACATTAACCTCACCGAATCTGGTTTTGTTCATTGCTTGCATTGGAGTAAACAGTTTCACTGTAGTAAAGATCAGTTCAAAGGCGAATCGATCGCAGATGAGCTGGCAGCTGAAAGCGCGTCCATGGAGAACTGTTACTCAAACTGGAAGAAGAAGGTCAGTAATGCACGAAAGGAGTATTGGGAGTTGAATTTCTTCAGCACTCAGCAGTTGATGCTACTAAGGAAGGAAATAGCCTCGGTTTGCCGCAGCGAAGGACTTCTTGTGAGCAACCTTCAGGTTCTTACTTTGTTTGAAAGTGTTCGTCCGAATTTAGACACAGATCAGTTGAAGGCAGCAATAGATCGCGCTTTTAGAGAAACAGAGCTATCAGACAAGGCAAAAGGTACTGCCGACCCGCCATCGTTTCCTCAAGTTCCTTTAGAAGCTGAATTTGGTACTCGTAGTTCAGCGTTTGATAACAACTACATAAGTATGAGCCCCTCAGCGGTAGCCAGCACAAGTCCCATTAAGAAGCCGAAACCGAAAGCTGCTTCAAAAGTCCAAACGTTTCTGAATGCAGCTGCAAATGATGGTTTCTCAGAGCAAGTTGCTTTGGCTGCTTTGGCGAGTCTAGGTCTTGATGCAGATGAAGATGACCTTCTGTTGTGGTGTTCAGATGAAGCTCACGAAGCGGACATCGAGGCTCTTTACGAAGAAGCGAGGCAAAACCCCATAATTGGGTCAGAGGTTTTTTTTGTTGGAGATTTTGATGAAATGCAGACCGAGGATGAAAGGTAACTCAGTCATACCGGCGTGCATACGTACATACATCGTAACTTTTTCTACACTCGGATTAACGAGACTGAGTAAACTCATACGTACTGCTGACACACAAACTTCATACCCAAAAGTCTTCAACACGCACATCACTTTTAGTGCTGGCTTCTTTGAGGTTCATGATTTATTTTTTATTTTTGACGACACCTAACAAGCAGTCGGAGTACAATAGGCCCTTTGCACGACACGAAAACATGGTACAAAATTAGCCATGCTGGGATGCAAGTTACACAGTGGGATATCCAAAACAAATGAAAGTTAAGCTAGACTGGCCTGGTTCGAGTTACTTTGTTTGAAAGTCCCAGTGTGTTATTTGCCTCCCAGCATGGCTGATTTTGTACAATGTGTTCGAGTCGAGCAAAGAGCCGACTTTGGTTACGTCTGTGACAAGCTACCCCCATGGTAAATCGTTTCTGAAGATTTGATTGATCATCGCCGTTATGCACACAACTTAAGCAGTTGTGAAATTAAAGCCTGAGAAAAATTCAGGCCTGAACGGGATTCGAACCCATGACCTCTGAGATACCAGTGCAGTACTCTGCCATCTGAGCTATCAAGCCAACTGGGAGCTGGTCACATTGTCAGTTCGTAATATACCCGTATATGATGGAGAATACAAGTAAATATATGAAACACCATATATTTGAAATGCGGAGAAATATATGAAGATATGATTGATCATCGCAGTTATACACACAACTAAAGCAGTTGTGAAATTAAAGCCTGAAAAAAAATTCAGGCCTGAACGGGATTCGAACCCATGACCTCTGCGATACTGATATTTGACCATACACGGTCTTTCATAGCGGAGCTCCGGCGGCCAGAAGGGCCGCCAAGCGGAGCCCTATACTCATATAGGAAAGAAAAGGAAACCCATAAGTTGATTTTCTCATGGTTATCATGGCTAGCGGTATTGCTCGTGGGCGCGTACGCACGACGACGACGACGGCGGAGTTGCCCAACATGGCGGCCATACTCCAAATAATAGGTTGACAGAGACA
>Ga0126338_10002153_pt1 | contig 13386 bp, 7 predicted proteins | sample OrbCmetagenome_2_FD_92529 | JGI IMG/M metagenome (GOLD analysis project Ga0126338, IMG submission 92529) | Coral microbial communities from Petempiche,Puerto Morelos, Mexico - Orbicella C C metagenome | ecosystem: Host-associated > Invertebrates > Cnidaria > Coral | place: Petempiche,Puerto...
TATTTATTTATTTATTTATTTATTTATTTATTTATTTATTTATTTATTTATTTATTTATTTGCGTTTTCCCGCATGATGATTGTCGTTTCTACGTATGAGCTGCTGTTTTATGTCAATTACTGGGGTTTAGATCGTAACAAGGCTCAAAGGAATGATAAGACCCGACAAATTTTTAGTCGAGTTTCAAGATCTGATTGTTTTAAATAGAGACTTCGCATCTGACTTGTCCCGGTCGTCTTTTGAAAATTTGCGTCTCAGAAATGAAGGCCATCTTGTTTGCTCGAAGTTCGAACACTTGGGTCAAGTTCGGCATGACCAGGTTAGACCAAGGACAAATAAAATGCTCTTGCCGGTTATAGAGGTTAGTGGGTGGATTTTTACTGTAAGGTACTGAGCGACAACCTGTCCTGTCAGAAAAAAAATCTGTACGCGCGAACTTGTGAAAACTAATTAGCTGTCTTCTGAATTCAGTGCATTCAGATCTTTTCCGTGCGATCTGTGCGCGCACCGCTCTACTGTTGTTTGATTTTCTTTGTCTAAACCACAACAAATGAATGATAAATGCCCTTACTCAAAAGTTTGATTTTCCGTTTTCAGTAGTATAGAACGTTTGATCTCGGAAACTCTCGGAAGTAAATCTCATCCTGTCCCCAGTGCTCACGTTTCATTTCTTGGAGTTCAATTCCAGTCGGTCTAATATTTTTTCAGTCTGCAGTTGCGCGCTAACTATTTTCGAAGTCTTAAGAGATGGTTCAACAACAGTAAAAGCTAGCTTTCTTTGCGTGGAATATAATCACTGTTTTCACAAGTTTTGTGTAAGCGTGCTTGTTAGGATGTTGTGATTCCCAAAGGGCAATCTCAACATTTCACACCTTTTGTGTTTTTCGGCACTGTGTTGCCGCGGTCATAGTTTTCGCCTTTGCTTGATTGAAGAAAGTTGTAGTTTAAGAATTGATAAGAGCTAGGGTTAAAACTTTCCTAGGACTTTTAAGTGTCACGTTATAATAAGCGGCATAAACAAAATTGAAGCACCTTTAAGAAGAGAACGTTGCGTGTAAGTTTTTCTCGAATGGTGTCAAAGTTAAAAGTAAAAGTTACATTAAACTTCGCTGATAAATTAGATCAGTTTACAAAAAAGTGATTGAGTGTGACTAAGCATTGTTTCATAGCACACAAAGCACCGAGAGAAAAATTTGTCCCCACCAAACAGCCAGAGTGATTATTGGCATAATTCACCAGAAAGTCGGATTAAATTTCTTTCTGCCACTCTCAATGAAGTCGGTATCTCTTTTTCTTGAGAAAAACTCCTCTTGACTGACTAAATATGATAAGAGACAATTAAATCTTCTTGCTATTGTTGATGTCATATTTGCGCACAAAAGTGCGCTGAGTAAGCGCGCGATTTTTCATTTCTTTTTTTCTTTTTTTTTGTTTTTTTGGTGCTGGTGATTTAAGACCATCAGAGTCATTTGCGCGAGTAATTTAACAACTTCCCTAACTTTTAAATTGTTCCAACCACAGGGATTCTTTGTTGCAGTCGCTTTATCCGACGATTATCAGCTGCGTCATAAGCCAGTTTAAAAAGTTTTAATTGGATGGTATTAATACTAAGCGATAAAGCCCAAAAACCCAAAAACCAAACGTTTTACACCTGCCTCTACCACAGGCAAAATATTTGATGCAGATTGTCGTGCGCTAAGCCGGCCCGCCCAATCACAAGTCGTTGAATACAGAATTTCTGAGCAATTAACGCCCAGCAGTGAATTGTTAGTGTGACACCTTTCTCACTTCAAAGCAGTTTTGTATAAACTTGATGTCTCGGGGGTCAATTAAGGCGATTGTTTATGTGACGAGCCAATCAATTTACACGTCTTACAGAAGCAAGCTAGTTTTCAACCTGAGCCACTGTTAACATAAACGCGGTAAAAGGTGATACATGTTAAAAAACCCACTGGGTCACTTACTGACTTGTGAAGTTAGTATCTCAGAAAAGAGGCAAGGAGAAGCGAAGTCAAAACCATGAGCGCACCGGCTGATGACAGTGACAACCTCTCGCCGAGGGCTGCAGCTTTCTCAATCGCTAGCTTGCTAACCAAGGATTTTAATGAAAATTCCAACACTCGGGAGACAAGTGAAGTAAATCCGCCCTCAGTGGATCACAAAGAGAAAGGAAATTGGTGGAATGGCTGCCAAAATGATCGATTAGCACAGAAGGCAAAGATCTGCGCGGTATCAAGAGACGTTTACGAAGACCACTCCATCCAAAACATTTTGAACGGAGAACAAACGCGAGGTGAAAAATGCGGAGATGGCAAAAGGCGTGGATTAACAAGAAGTACTTCAATCCTAGATCCATTACAGCAGTTCGCAGCTTGTTGCGACTTGGTTAGAAATTTAGACTCTCTAAAGAACACTGCTTCATACAGTCAGCCGCAAATGAGAGTTATGGAGGTACAGCGTGAGGTTCAAGTCGCCATGCAACAAAGCGATCTGTGGTGGAAATTCTACGCTTGCGGTACAGAAATGGTGATTACAAGGACGGGAAGGTGAGAGAAAATCTTGTCTAATACCATGTATGACAAATCGAGTCAAACCTCATTCCGTAACTGAAGCGATTTTACTGGAATAAAAGGCAAACATTTAGAAAAATGACTTTTTGAAAAGTCTCTTCAAATGTTTATGAACCACTTATCGTGAAAAACGAATCTACTAAAATTCGTTATTATGTTTCTTGAGACACCAGTGAAAATTACACAAATTATTCGAAATGAAATGTTATTAAATTCGTAAAGAATTCCGCCACATTTTACTAAATTTTACGCCTTGCAGAAGGCGGATAGCAATTTTTGCTCAATAACAAAAGCGCTGAAATCCTTCTCGTTGAATTTTTGTCGAACAGCAAAAACTTTAAGGGACTTAATTTTCAAGCGAATGAAACTTCAGTGGTTTGGGTGTAAATTCTTTAACCGCTCTCCCGAAACAACTAACTACCTTTGAATTGAGAAGTTAAATTCGAGTAAAACGGAGTGTTACTCTCAAGAAACGATTTGGTAAAAAGAAACTTTCAGCTATTCAAATTCATTGCGCTTCAAATTGGTCTTGTCCTTGACATGCAAACTAAGAGCTTACTCACGGCGGAATAATTGTCTTTTGCATTTAATTCAGTCAATGGTTATTTTCGCTGCGGGTAGCTGGGGTTTCTTAATTCTTGTTCGGTAATTGCACAAAACATCCGACCCGGCTAATTCCTTCCATGAAATATGAAAAATAATCTATCCGTTTAACTGCTAACTTGTTTTATGTCATTTCGTTTATAGCTTTCTACCAATACGTGACGTCATTTTCAAAGAAATTTTCCCGTGTCCACGCGCGCTTTCGAATGTTAAGAATGCGGTCGCGTGCCACAAGAGTTTTATTTTCTATGTTCTATAATTTCCCCAGGTGCAAATGACAAAACAAATCTCTTTTGGGTTTCTTTCAAACTGTTGATTTTCTTTCTCTGCGTGTGCCTTTGATACTGGATCCTTTCTTCCGCCACAAATCAATTGTTTTATCCAAGGAGTCGAAAGTGGGGTCATCAAACACTGACAGTATTATGTGCAATTAAAATCTTATGAAACACTTTCTGAAGGGAAACGTTAACTTTTGTAGTACCAACTTTTGTCTCAAGCTAGGCAGTAACTTCTAAAGAAATTTGCAACTGGGTGTGAATAGATTAATAAATACGATTTTCCCCGTCCTCTCTCTTTGAACTTTCATGCATTGCATTTGAACGATTCTATTTCCCAAAAATAATAGTTTACTGAAAGCTTAGTGTCTGAGATCGTTTTAGTCTGGCAGAAAAAATGGAATTTCTATCGCAAAAGATTACCTCAGATAAGGTTTCTATCGCGTGAGGTGTTTTGAGATTGGGAAAATTGAGGATGGACCGAGTTCTGAAGTGACTTGAACCTTTCATATGTTACTATTATGATTCCCAGGTGTAGTGTTATTAAAATGCGGGTTAGTTACTTTTAATATGCAAAAAAATACCAGATATAATAAAGATAAGAATTATTCACATGTGGACACAAAGACCTTTTTGATCGCTTATCTCTCCAAGTGCAGAATATCGGCGAAAAGTAATTCAATTGCATGTCCTCTTTGATCAATCACGCTCAAACAAAAAGTTCAAAATCATAGCAAGAGCCGATAGCGATACAAACACTATGCCCTGGGGTATCAAAATAACAAGATAACGAAAAGGTTTTATATCAAACAGCTCGAGCTGAATATAAGATCACTGTGCGTTGAGCGGTGTGATTTAGCAAGGAATGCAAACAAACTGTACACATGTGTATCGCGAAGCACTCTTGATGGGACATGTTGAGATGAGGTGAAAGTTCTTTGTTTTGTTGAGAGTTTCATTATCAGAGAGTCCTTGTTTTCACTTGTTTCTTCTTACTGCATCTGAATTTCTGTATACAAACGTGCACCAATAAACTTGTTCGTCATCACAATATCTTGGTTTTGATAAGCTGTTTTTCAAGACACGGGTTGTTTATTCAGTTCGTCTATCTAAAAATCAGCAAAGCGTAGGTGGAGGAAGGTCCAGATAGCAACAAAACCACAAAGGAGAAAGGCATATGGATAGCGCAAAGTAAACAACCACTTAAGGGTTTAGCGCAGATTGTATTTCCCACGTGCCCTCTTTTTATGGGTGTGTCTCATTGTTTGTGACTCATAAAATAATGAACGATGTTTTGCTTCTGCTAATGAGAGGAGAGATGATTTAAACAGATGACAGGGCTCCCTTAGCATGTGCTTTAGCTTACTCTGCATTTAAACCTTTGTGCTTTGCCTTTATTGTACTTGGCTTAACTTAGTCGACACAGGTCTTGCGCGTGCCTCACATAGCTACTGATCGTACACGTTAAGCCCTTATGAGGGGTTTTGTCAGCATCTTTAGATCACAGAAGCTGAACTCTTCTATTGCTTGCTAGTTGTCCGCAATCAAACTGGCTCAACACAAGGCTTTCATCATGAAAGCGCATGTTTGAATCGCTTGTCACCTGCTTTTCGCCTATCGCGTTGAATTCGCGTAGATTGTTTATTAAGCAGAAAACCCCACCGAGCTGACATTTTATCATTTATTTCAACTTATCTCACGCTAAAACGTTTGATTTCATTGCAGACGGATGTTTCCAACACTCGCTCTTTCTTTTCTTGGAATGGATCTGAGACGTTATTACTCCGTCCACGTTGATATTGTCCCCGTGGACGGCTATGCGTACACTTTTGTGAACAATATGTGGCAAGTAAACGGAATGGCGAGTGAGATGCACGCTTTACCTTACATACAGTCATACCAGGCGGACGAAGTGGCGCACACTGGCCTGTACTGGATGAAAAATGGCGTGGACTTCAAGAAAGTTCGCTTGACGAATCGTCGAGTTGGCCCGTTTAAAGATGGCGAGGTAATTCTTTTTCATGATTACATCTAAGAGTATCTAATCAAAGTTCAAGATTTAATTTAACTCGAAAGAAATCTGTTTTTTGTTGACATTTTCCTCACGAAAATAAGTTTATTAGTGAGAAGCGGCTTTCTTGTATCCCAAAACTGTCGATAAACAGAATGTATGCCAAGAAAAAGCCAATGAAATAAAGCAAAGAATGATGGGAAGTGCTTTTAGTACGCATGTGTTGTTTAGAGCCGCGATGTCTGGCAATGGAAACGCAGTGATTAAGCTTATAATTCCAGATGGTTTTTATCTCTTAAAACCAACAGAACGAGGAGATAAAATGTTTCTAAGTTACTGCGGGTTACGTTCGCCGCGTGCCTCAAGCCACAAGAGTTGTCATGGGGTATTTAGGGACTTTTTGGCGATAGCGAGATGACGATTTTTGTAATTTTCAAACTGACCGAACTCATAACTTATTCATGAGTGTCTTCCATTGTCTTTTGCATTCATGCGTTACCTCGTGTTACTTGCTTTATGCTTTTACATTACAAAGTTAAAACCTTTCAACTAAAAGTCACAAAACCATCGCTGGTCAAACCGGCGAAAGAGGAAGCAAATTATGATCCAAACAGTTCAAGATGTGTCAAATAAATTAAGACATGCGAATGTAATACGGAGAAACCTCAAATTACACAAACGCGCCGGTCAAAAACATTTCGATGCAAATTTTGGCGCCGTGAATAAAACGTAAGAGACTAATATAAACCAAACTTCCCGGGTAATTTTTTAAGCGCAATTTTCCATAGTTTCAACACTGGTATTAAGAGATTTTCCCACTATGAAGTCAAGATTCTTACATCTCTGGTTAGCTGTGAAATTGATATTTTTTGTAATATTTTAAGGAAGGACTGCTGCATTTTCGAAAGACAGTAATTATGAGTTCGAAGACTGAACGGAAGAACTCCCTCGTGGCAACAAAGTCTGTGGTTTTTGAGTGGCTGTCATACCCAAGGCAGATTAATGTTTAAGAGATGAATTTCCGTCTATTATTGTTGCTGGAAATTTTATTTTATGAAAGTCTAAAGCACAATCATCTTTTGATTGTCTATCACTGAGAAATACGTGTATGGTAAAATAATTTTTTTAGCCTTTTCCGCTCTTCTAAGCTGTGTGTCGTTAACAAAATTTTGCAGCTTCATCTAAGTCCGAATAGAAAGTACCAGCCAAGGATTCATGTCGTCGAAGAAACAGAAGAAGGCGTAAAAGTTTCGTGCTCAACTTATGTGTTCCCTGAAACCACGTTCATTGCTGTAACGACGTATCAAAATGAAGAGGTAAGGATAAGAAGTGCATAGATATTCTATACCCGCGCTAGTGAAGACAGCCGAGTACTGTACGATATTTTATAAACGATATCTTAAATATATTTGTAATATACATGTAAATAGTTAGCAGGGTCACATCAGTGAATGCTGTCTTTAATTCCAACCTGTTTTATCGAATAAAGCATGTAGATGTGTGTGTGTTTGTATTTGTATGAATGTATATGGATGTATAGTCGGTAGAAGCACTGACAAAGCACAACTTCACCTGGCGGATAACTAGTAAGAAAAGGGAAAAAATATTCACTTGGTGAAGTCTTGGTTTAACATTTTTCCGCAACAAATTCTCGACTGAAAGGAAGAGAATAAAATCTTTGTTAAAAGTCTGTCATGATATCAAATACTTGACTTATTTCATTCCTTTAAAATGTAGCTTCAAACTGTCTCATAACTGCTTCTTTAAATGAAATGATTTTTGTTTAGTTTGAACGTTTTGTTGTTGTTTGTTTCTAGCTGATTCAAATGAAAATCGACCACAACCCCTTTGCCAAAGGATTTCGGGACAAAGGATCAAGGTATATTAAATATTTCATGATATTTCTGATAAAGTTTTGACAATGTAAGCAGCTGTAAATGATTGACATTTGCAACATAAAACCCAAACATCGCTGAACGATCATAAATTCGACAGCGTACAAGATATGTTTGTTTTATTTTATCGAAAATCACATAAACGAGATAGTTAGTTTAAAGAATCATTTAATCTCAAAAAATCGGAAAGATCGATAAGGAAATTGTGAAATAATCTGACTACCGTCGATTTTGAAACAATGCATGCAGAGAACTGAATATAATATATTTTACTAAAAGTCAAACTCACTTAAAGTTGTACACAGTTTATCACTTTCGAATTCTGTTGATGCACTGTAAGTTGGCGATGGTACCTTATATATCTTCCATTTTACGTACAGTACTGTCGTTAATTAACCGCATGCCTTTGCTTTTCTCTTGTCAAGAACTAAATGCCGACAATCTGCTTAAGTGAAATTCATTCAACTGACTTAAAGCTTGTTTGATTTCAGTTTAAAATACCATTTTAAGGCTAATAAAATTCCAAACAACATTTCGTTTAGAATGAGTACATGTGTATCGCATGAAAAACATCAATAGCGCGGTCATGCGGTGTAATACATCATCAATTCGATTCTGTCACTACATTTCCAGCCAAAATTCTTACCAAAATGAAACAATGCTTCGTATTTGAACAATTTACTGCACTTGTAATTCCAAAGGATGAAATTATAAATGCCTTACAGTTAATAAATGTATTTCAGTGATTCGTTAGTAACTGATGTAAATATATGTCTTTGACAAAATATTTCGTCATATGCTTCGTAATTCTCAATCATCGTCGTTATTTTGAATACGCAGGAGGGAATATTTATCAAAAGTTTTTCAAAAGACTTTGACACAAGGAATATTAAGTTCAGTTCAAGGGATTACCGTACCTTGCCTTATCCAAGATTTCAGTTGTGGTTAAATGCCGATTGAACATCACTGGACATGGCTCAGTTTCTATGAATCTTTTAGTAATTTAGTTCTTAGTATTTATAGAAATGTTACTCTTGATTTCTTCCGTTTGACACTGATATCATGCGACTTTTTGTTCACATCTGACTTCAGCAGTTTGTAACTTGAAACTGAACCGTAGTAAATTTACATATACATCTCCAAGGCTTTGTTAAAATTCATTTGAGCTGACAATGTGACAAGCAATAACGATAAACTACAATGAAATGTTTGAAAGAAAAGAATGATAAGGATTGCTATTCACAAAAGTATTCTTTTGTCGCGTAACGAAGAACATCAAGCGGGAAAACTTAACGATTTAGAATTTCAAACTGAAAAAAGAAAGGTTATTTCACTACTCATACTTCAACATAACGTGATTTACGTTTTTCGATGTGGCCGACATTCGGTAGTTTAAAATGAAACACGTGGTTTTGAATGTTCCAAAGGAGTGTAAATGTGACATTGAAAAATAGTCTCTGGTTTAGTCAAACTTTGATCACCGATCAAGAAACTTTTCACTCTTAAACTGTTGGAGGCACACCTAAGTGAGGTTCCCTTAATACAGCAGAAAAAATGTTTGTAAATGCCGAACCTCGAGAACACTAAACTACTTTTGATCGCATTTGTTCTATTGAGCGTTGAGGTCCAGCTTGTAATGGTTTAGACTTTTTTAGCTGCCCTAGTTAATAATGTGGCACAATCTACGCGCCCTTACCTTGGTTGAAATCGGGTAGATTTCGAAGCGGGACTTTTGAATGATACACAAGATATTTCTCGGTTTGTTTATCAATACTAGCATAACATTATATAGGGTTAGTTCATTCACTGTAACAGAATACTTCCATTCAATAACAGTGTTTTCGCTGTGTAGACACAAAGCAGGCTAATTAATCCCCGTTATTTGTGCCAAATGCATTAAAAAGATATGTCAAAGCATTAGTAACGGCCTAGAAGGATTTTGATTTAGCTCAATGCCATGCCCTCGGGTCTTTCGGGCGGTCCAGTTGAGTGATTCCAAACCTGAGTGCTGTTTCACTTGCTTTAAGCCGGTAAATCAAACAGCACTATTGTTTTACTCACTTAATAGTGTACTTAGAATGCCTGGTTATTGTTGAGATTCTAAAGGAAGGCCACACAGGAGTATATAGCGAAACATTTGAAACTGTTTCGCCTTCCAGGGCGCTTCCATTATTGAATCTATTGAAATATACTCGCCCCGTGCCACGTGGGCAATTGTCCAAATTTAGCGTGCGTGAAACTGTTTTTTGTAAAGGAATAGTAATTAACATATTTGTGGTTTTTTCTGACATCATATTTAAGAATAAATCCTAAAATCTAAGGGATAAACTTTGAATGAGTTTGCACACTATCAAATAGAACGCCTAGATAAGTTATGCGCTGAAATTCTTGTAGTATAAGGAATATCGAATTACTAAATCAACTTTAAGTTCGCTCTGAGGTAGGACTGCATATTTTTAACTCTTAATTAAAGCAGTATCATATACAGTTTTTAACGGGCGCGATAGCAAAATGATTCAGAAAGATGATAGAAGGCTTTGATCTAACTCATTTCGGGTGAAATTAAGAGTATATTTGTAATTTTTCGCGGAGTTCATCATATGTTTGGTAGAACGGATTAATGGAGAGTCGCAAATACTCGAATACGCGATTTCAGTTAGACTAAACCGAAGAATCTCTTGGGAGCGGGATTTGTTTACACGCCCGCTAAGTTTTTACTTAACTCGTATTCATAAATTTTCCGTTAAAGTTACTTCTACTATGAAAGTTTCAACAAAAGATTTTTTTGTAGTAGCCTCGTGTCGTGTGCCGACTTCACTCCATTATATTCCTTTTGCGTTAATAAACAAAGGAAAATTAAGCAAAGTACTTTGCTTTACAGAATGTTCTTGTGAATGAGTTACAAAACATGAAAAAGATCAAGAAAACCAAAGTCAGAAGTCCTTTGCAGCTTTTTCTGCCCTTTCTAGTTGTGAGAAGTAAATAAGACTCGAAATCTCTTTACTATACGACTTTTGATTCCATTTGCAGTCAGGCACAGAACTTTCAAGACTCATCGTCATGTACACATATCTCTCTTCAGACATGATTATAATTTTCAAAAAATCCCATTCGGGGTGAAAAGAAAACTTTAAGGATTTAATTTGCTCAACATAATAAAATATCTCATTATTTCACCCTCGTGTCGCGTGCCACGCGTTAGAAAGAGCCAATTAGAAAACAGCTCAAGCTGTTAATGACCTATGCGACAACACTTTAACATAATATGGAAGATTTAAACTTGCGCCTAACTTCACTTATTCTGTAGGCAAGATAAGGCTGGAAGCTCTAGGCAACAGGATCATCAGAACCAAAAAGGGTGGAACTATATTTAGTAGCAACTTTTTTGTGCGAAGTTTTTGTGCAAAGGTGTTTCAAGTAAGACATACGTTCAAATGTCTAAAAACTCTAAGGGGCGTTGGCAAGCTAAAAACAATAAATCCTTGTTAATTCAATTTTATCAGCTCAGTTTTCCTACAGGAGTCAATGCGCGCTTGGGACATATCTCAATTAAGATACTTTAGAGTTTAATCTTTGGAAAAAGGGGAGTCATTTCACACATGTCCCCACCCCTACCCTGACAATGACTTTTTTTATTGATATCATTTTATATCATACATCCCGGCACACATTCGATATCCATCTGTCTATTTGATGTTTTATGAACCAGCTTTTCACAAATTTTTCTGACACAAGTATCAAACTTTAAACTTATTTCAATTAGTTTAAGCAAGGATTACCCAATTTAAAAGTTGCGCTATTGCAGTATATCGATAAATATCATGGGGATCTTCCTAAAGTTTACATTTAACTGAGTGTTGTAAACATAACTTTCAAGTAATCCATCTTATGTACTTTCCTGTCGATTAATGCGAGCACATTCTTTTAACTCGTGTTCCTAAAGGATCAAAAATCGTTACCCAGCGGATAAAAGCAGAACATTTAAGAACAAGGGACCTTGTTTTTTTTAAAGTTTGTTAAGCCAAATACGATGGCTCATGCCGCTAGCGCCCCAGTAGACCCCCCGCAGTCAACACCAATGTTATGTTGGTGTTATCCCGACATTATCTTTACATGTTCCCTGAAATCGGTAACTAACTAAAACTGTGTTCTTATTTAAGTCTCGTGAAACATTGCAACACCTGGGACTCTTCTGCCTTGAATTTTCTCTTAATCGAAGCGGTGCATTTGCTGAAAGTTTCTTTGTTTAGCTTCTTATGAAAGACAAAGCTTTAGGTAAAGTCCGCGTGTTACACATCGAAAACTCATTTATAGTTATAATTATCAAGTATGTTGGTTGTGTGCAGTTTCTTACTTGGAGATGAGATATCCGCATGAGGTATACTTGATATATTACTCACAGTCTAACACATGGCTTCATTCTAATTAACAGTAAAATTGTTAAACTCTCAAATTAAAAGAAAGCTAACAACTGCCAAACACAGTGAGGAAAGTCAAATGAAGAATTTTGACATGTCTTGCGAGAACGCGTTGCATTGTGTTTAGCGATGTCTGTTTAAAATCTAGAAAAATGTAGGAGTGTTGGTTGAGACCTTTGTATAATCAAACGATCTATACAAACTTTTCAAAAGCTAAATTGTTATAATCAATTCGTTGGCAGTTTTAGCCCTGAAAAGCACACCACGTTTACAAGCGAATGGGTATTTTGTGATCTGTTTGTTTATCCTCGTGTCGCGTGCCACTAAAACAACTAATTAAAGTTAATCTTTCGCAAAATACCTCGCAGCAAGATTCCTATTGGAGTAAATATCACTATTGTAGCATGAACGTGCGCCATGTTTGAGCGCCCAGCTGAGCTACTGTTCGTTATTATGCCCGCTAGATTTGCGCATGTGTTGGCATGGGCTGCGCACGTGGAACTCATTTTCAAGGCTGTTTCTCCTCAAATCACTTTATATTAAACGACTTGGAGACTTCTTGATCTCTAATTCTATAACAGCTTTATGCTAATTCTCCATCTAACCACAACTAAAGTTTAAAAGAAAAACGTCGGGAGATGACAGCAAAAGTTATTATGCTTGGTCACTCAAGTTTAGATATGACATTGTAGAGTGCATGAAAACTTCGCCCAGTGCAAGAGAAAATCTCAATAAATTTGCTTCACAAAGACGTTCGTATTTATTTCTGTGGAGAGATTTCATGCCACACAAACAAGTAGGATACAGCTAGAGGTTTCTTTCCAAAGCGTGTGCGGGATAACGTTTCGATTGTTTAAAGCACAGTATAAGAACAAGATTAAGGGTCTATGAGCATGGTGAAAAATTTCCTTTATGAGCTATGGGTGTGTTTGAAAACAGGTTTACTGAGGGATCTGAGGGTGTTCTGAATTTAGAATTGCTTTGCTACATATTATTTGATCTTGACGATGGCTTAATAGAGGAAAATGCTTTAATTAGTTATACAGCAAAAGTAATTTTCTTTTTTTTTTTTTCAGGCGCAGGTATCTCCCGTATGAGCAGAGAGAAGACGGATCAGACAGTTCTCAGTCTTCTTTGAGCGAACTGTGCTTCTCGACGGCAAGAAATGTTGAGAGGACAGCGGACTCTACACACGTTCCTCTTCCACTTCATGTCAAACTACATGACTTGTCACAATACTAAGAAGAACTTTTGATTAACGAATGAACAGTTCAAATTCGAGAGATCCCGGGAGAGTTTTACTCTAAGTCGATGATGTAGGCTAAAATATAGATTCGTGCATTGCGACTACAGACTGAAAGAAAGTTTAGAAATGAAAGAGAACGAAAATTGGAGTTTTTAAAAAACAAACAAAGACAAAAGGAACTTAGAACAGAGCTAAACTTCGATATGATTCAGGTATTAATCTATATGATATGTTTTGTTAATTTAAACAATTTGTAAATATGTGTTTTCATCAAAAAATGGTCTTCATAAGGAATGACAATAGATTAGTTTCAGTTATTAGTATTTAATTATGTACAGAGCATTCGTTGGCATTTAAATATGTACAA
>Ga0126338_10002154_pt1 | contig 13383 bp, 5 predicted proteins | sample OrbCmetagenome_2_FD_92529 | JGI IMG/M metagenome (GOLD analysis project Ga0126338, IMG submission 92529) | Coral microbial communities from Petempiche,Puerto Morelos, Mexico - Orbicella C C metagenome | ecosystem: Host-associated > Invertebrates > Cnidaria > Coral | place: Petempiche,Puerto...
ACGTGTTCGTGTGGATGATGGGGTCTAGTTTTGAATGGAAAATATTGTGCAAGCGTTGTTATGTCTTTATTTTTCTTAGGTAGTCGTTACAAATCAGATCACAACTCGTTTCGTTAACGCGAGGAGTTCCAGTGGAAGTGCGGCTTTCCAGGACGTTGACGGCGCGGACGCTGAGCCGGACGATGATGACAGCAGTCACGTGACAGCGGCACTTGGTAACACGTGGTCACACGCGGTGAACACTCGCCTGATTGTACAATATATGGACGAAAGGTTTCGTCAGGTAGAACTTGAAATTCTTTTCTTTAGCTCGCGCATTCCTTATATTCTTGTGTAACAGAAATAAAAGAAAAAAGTTATAGGAAGTCATTCACTTGTAAGAGTCAATTTTTCATTCCTTCGTTTTTTTCTTTCTCGTTGTCAAACAAGGTTTTGATTTCCAAATCTCCAGTGGCTCCGTTTGCGTCGTTTGTGTACACAATCCATGCACAAGGAATAGTTCTGGAGCGTCAAGATCCTCCAGGTCAAGGTGACTTCATGAGGAAAATATCGATTACTTTCTTTGAAATAGTTTACGTGGTGTGTGTGAAATTATTGAGGAAAAGATTTCTGGTGTGGTTACTTTCTCTGTTTTTTTTCCTTCATAGCGTGAAAATATAGGGAAACGATATTTGTTATTTGCCATGAAACATGTGTTAACTTGCCTTTGTGTACAATCTCAAAAGTGTATGATAGTATTCGATCGTTGCCATTGCGAGTCATCGTCATTGTCCATCCAAAAAATAACTTTTAGTAGCCACAAAAATATTTAGCTTCCAAAGTATCGAAAAGTCAATTCCGAGAAAAAAATCCGGTACTTTCCATTGATAAATTTCTGTCTCTTGGAAAAAAAACACTGAGAAAAAACGTCGCTATTCTCTTTTGAGATTGTCGATATTTGGTTTTAGTTTAACGCTGCTGAAGATATTGCCACTCTTTGTTTTCTAGGACACGGTGGAAATCCGTCCTTACAAGCGATTCAAGTTCGTTCAGCATTCTAACCTGATTGAAAGGAGAATGAGAATGTCATTCCAGTGACGACTAATTCAATCAGAAGTGCAGAAAGCCATCAGATTTTAGAAGGTATATGACTGGTTTATTGCAATGGTGTTTTTTTCACCATGTTTTGGGCCGAAAAGTTGGATTAATCTGTGGCAGGTTTTCAGTGAAGTGGCATTTCATGAAAATCCCGACTCGTGACCGGAATGTGTTGACGTAATCAACTTGCTTGTGAACTGAATACTCACACGAGGGAAATTATAACCGTTTTTGTAACAGTTATTTGCCAATGTCGGTCAACCCGTAATGACCGTGAGTGCATCGGCGTTGCAGGTGTTTCGTTACGCGCGTTATGTTACACGCGTTATGTTTCATTTTGCGTGTTACTCACAGAAAGGATCCCGTTAATAAATCACGGTAAACTACTAGAGAGATGTGCTTATTCATTGTTCTTTAGAAATTTGTCAGTCTTGCTTTGTCATATGAAAAGCCAATTTCGATAATTTTAAAATTCTAACGTGGTTCCGAGGCCTAGGGGGAGTAAAACAAAAGAAACTGCATCCAGGTCGAGGGACGAATAAGTGATTCTTTTGTTTCATTCACCCAAGCCAGGCAGCCAAGTTAGCATTTTAATATATCGAAATTGGCTTTTTAAAGACCGTACACAGAAGAAAGAATAAATCTTACCATTACAGCGGTTTCTTTAGCTTTGGTCAAAGTTTGTTATTCAGCTTTAGAAGTCTATCACTGGGTCGTGCCATGCTAAACTACAAGTTGTTCTGTTTTTTACTGTTTCCTGATAGTTTTCAACACTCTCACAAACTTATAACAATTTTGATTTTCATATATTTCATTACTTCACACCACGGTACGGAAGGTAATCATATTTAGCACTCTGTTGACCGAACATGCCTGGCGGGATCATTACTTTGTTGTGAGCTTTTCATTTCCCCCTTCTTTTCCTATCACGACATCAGTTATTTTTCAGGCTCTTCCATTTCGCCCTGCATTTCTTTTCTAACTGCTTCTGTGCTCCGGATTTAGTCGTTTTATGTAGTGGGAAGGTCACATGTACAAAACCATGAACATTTCGGGCGATGTTGCGGCCTATTATGATAATAATTATGGCGGAAATAAAGGAAAAAATTTAGGTTTCGGAGGTTTTGTGGCACCCCGTTCCTTGTTTTAGTAACACCCACGCCAGTTTGGAAGAGCTCGATTGCTTTACAAGAGAGCTAGGCATTTGGGATAGTGACGTCATTCTGATAAACCCCATAATTGCTGGCGGGTGTGGGGTGCGTACAAAGAGCTCAGCATTGAATTTTACTTAGACGAGCATAGCGCTAAATTTCTGTTTGTAACGCAGGCCACGTTTGGCAAAGTTTAACATTTTATTTTGCTGCAATGACGAAGTACGATGTTTAAACCCGTAAAGTCGATGTCCAATGTGGAAAGCCCGATGTTGACTATTGTGAAGTTGGATGTATGTTTAGTTGCACATTCGATTTTTAGTGCAGATGGAACACCACAAAACTAGCTTTCAGTATTGGAAAAGTCAGACCTCTCAGAGAACCAATGAGAATGCTCTTTTCCATCGTGGACAAGTTTGTCGTAAAATAAAATCCCTTTTGGGTCATAAGATGGGGTACTACTTTTAAAAGAGGCCGAGGAAGTTTATCTTCAGATCTTTCGGACGTTATTTCATTCAAAAGAAGATTTAGGTAAGTTAAGTTACCTTTATCTTCTCGATCTCTTGTTTGATTACATTGCTTGGCCCGGTCCACCCAATCTTGTCCCGTTGACTCGGTCTTTCTCATGCGAGCGTGAAGTACGAACAAGCTGCTGATCACAGGCGTGCAGGCTCGACATCATAAGTTAGTGATGTCATGACCGGAAATTCTCGTCATAAGGAGCCGCGATCCTTTTGGTCAGCACCAAGAAACATGTTGGATTTTTGCCCAACAGGCACAACGGTTACCAGGGAACCAAACTGCTAGCGATGTGCCATTGATCCTCAGCGTTGCAGGAAAACTGGAGGCGGAAACAGGGAAAATTATGATGTTCTAAGAGTTATCTCTCTTTCAGACCAAGAGTACTGGCTGTAGACGGTACATTTTTCCACCGGATATCCATAAAGGAATACATTTGTCGCATTCAGCACAATTCAGGGCTTTTCTTTTCACGAGAGACTGCTTAAACTGCATTTTAACATTTCCGCTGCAACAGACTGAACTATCCTAGCAGTGACTTAAAAATCGGGCTGTAAGGAAATCACTGAAACTGCCACGGCGGCGATACTTTATATTCTTTTCCGTCCATTCAAGGACGTTTTACACCGCAGCGCACGACATTCAATATTTATTCATTCACAGAAATAGATACTCTCTATTACTCATCTTCCCGGCGTTCAAGAACCGTGGAGCTTAGCGGATGGAAACAATTTTCCGTTTAACCTTGCGATTTTTTTTATCTAACCTTTCACACGTTTACCTATCAACTGGCTTTTAATTTGGTTTACTATTCGATTGAAGTAAAGCCAAATTTTTGTTGCAGATTTTCGCGGACTTTGGAGTAGGATTAGGGACTTGGATATGCTGACACGTCTTGGCTTGTCACGGAAGAACCATTGTGAACAATCGAATGCTTTCAACCTTTCGACGGAATAAGTTGACGTTGTCATGTCAAATTTCCTTTTAACTTTGTAGCAAATTCAAAGAGGCTTCCAAAACCCCCAACTGCAATGTAAATATTTAAAATTCCTTGAACTGACAATGTGTTCATTAAGTTATATTGAGACAGTGTGCTATAATATTATATTTAATCTTTGCCGTTTATCAGGTTCCTAGTTTTGTCCAATGTTTCGCAGTAACATCCTTATCCGCGTTTAAAGCTATTGTTTATGGTCGCCAAAGAAAATGGAAAATACCTCCACAAAGTTTAGTCATGTTGGAAGAAAAACTTCCTTTAAAATGATATAAACTTTGCTTCCTTCATTCGCAAGCTAATTGCAGTTTTATGCGATCGTTGACTTAGCAAATTCCATGTTTAATCAGAGGAGAAATGTTTTGTCCAAACAAAACAAAGCCCCTTTTTAATGGGCTTGACCCCACATTCCAGTTGCGGCCTTTTAGGCACCAACTTGTCTGTGTTTTGGCACTCCCATTTTAATGAGGTTACGGCCTTTTAATAGCTGAAAATCAACCAATCGAAACTGCACCGTTTGCGTCTATTCTGCTAGCAAAATATGAAAACTAATTGTTTTTGTAACTGAAGATAACAAGTGCCTGTATGGAAATCGCTTAATTTTAAAGCTATTGCGTGCCTACATTCATGTTTCTTTGGCATACAGAGAGAAGCAATTTTTATAAGACCTTAAAATAGCGCTAGAAAAGGCATTTGGTTTAGTACTAGCTTTACTTAAACAACCTTCATTTGAACTTTATCACAACAATTTGACACCTAAACATAGTTTGCAATTCAAAACACTTTCACTATTTGATTTAGACACAAAATTGTGTACACAGGTGGACCGAGAAAACAAACCAAGCTTTCAGAGTTGTTATCTGAAAGACGAGAGATGAAGCCATGACAGATTTACATGATGATAATGCAGTTGTTCCTGGATCTCTGACCAACTGCAGATTATTTTTAGGGACTTAATTAAAAAGCGGAAACTTCTTCGAATACTCTTTCTTAAACGGGGGCATTGGTTTTACGTTTTCCTCGTTGTACGTTCATCGACGGAAGTATTGCTCAGGATATGTTGAAATTCAGGGAAGGACATTATCGACAGCAAGCTATTGTAAAATATGAGATGATAAAATGGTTATGTAACCGCTATCTTTTATAGCGGATGTACAGTCCAAAGTCATTTTCTCAACACCACAGGAGGTATAAAAACGTAACAATAATATTATACAAAAGAATTCTGCCGTTGAGGCTTGCAAATTTTTTTGCTTTAAACGTGTAAAACGATCTTCCTTTTCCAACTCAATTCAAGATCCCCAAATTGTAATAATCTGGATGGAATTTGATTACCGGCTTCGAACTAGCTTTATCTGGGATTTAATTCTGGTCAGTACGTGCTGAAAAGAAAAGCTTCCTATTAATGTAAATTCGCAATTCTCCAATTTATTCTCGGAAACAACGAACAGTTGTAATAAGCTCCCAAGGGTGACCTTTGGCTGCAAGTCTATCCTGCAGGAAATTTCGTCATTACCGAATTGGGCAACAAAACTAAACAATATTTTCGTAGCTTATTCAGGTGACAGGAACTTCCTCTCCGACAACTGAATCACGCTTTATTTTACCATTTATTGGATGTAAGATCCATTTTTTGTTTGTTTTCTTTGACGCGGTATCGAGAAAGCCTTTAGTCTTTTTCCGTGACAATTCGAGGTGTTATCGTATTAATATAATCCACTTGATTTCTTTCCCATTTTCTGCGCTGTTGCACTAAGGGTAAAAGTTATGCTTGTTAACGACCTTAACTTCTACCGTCAACTTGCTATAAGCTGCCTTTCATAAAATTGACTCATCAATTACGCCAGTTGCACAGACGTAATCTTTTTACAGGGGTTGAATTAAATAATGACGTCATTTATCAATCTCTTAACAGTCTCAAGTGCGTATACAACATGTATGCGTAAACTGCGGCCGTACAAACTCTAAAAAGTCGTTAAATGAAGTGCGTGGAAAAGGTTATTTAAGTTCGCCACTTGCGAAATTGTAACTCGATCAGTCTTGCCCCGCGGCGAAGTGTTCTGCTGTAAGTGAAACAAGAAGAAACTCTTGAGAAGTTAAATTCGTAACAGTATATATTTTTAACCGCCACAGGCCAATCAATGATATACAGAATGAACTTGACAGTCAGTTGCTTAAAATGCCAATTCTCTTTAGTAAATGATACGCATTCCTTTTTTTAAAATTTTGGTTCTGAGAAAATGTGAGAATTGTAAAAAAAAAAAAAAAAAAATTCAATAACGTTTATGCCAGGGGTTCATGATGGCATTGGACTGATCAGTACGAGACTACGAGTAGTCCCTCTTTCGCTTAGTCCGTCGTGCGTGACGCGAAAGAGGGACTACTCGTAGTGTAAGGCAGTATCCATCAGTATCTCTTTACCTCTCTGCTTGAAAACGTTGTAATATTTTAGGAGAAGTTAGATTTGATCACTCTTAGGAAATAACCTGATTAAGATGTGTTTTTGTTGGAAAATTTAAAGGGACAGATCTTTGCGTATTTTTCTTGCTTATGAGGTTAGTAATCATTTGAAATGTTCCTTGGAAACCTTGGTGACAGGAAGCTATTTCTACTGGCGTAGGAAAGTTAAATGTGACACTCCTTTCAATGTTGGACTTGTGAGGAATTCGTCAAATAACTGCCCCCTATGAAGGCTGGACAAAAAATGCTTTAGAAATATCAATTGCAAAAGCACGTATAAGAATGTATACAGTTCAACTTTTGAGTAACAAAGAACCAACGGTGCTGTTTTTTAATCAAACAAAAATGGTTTTCTAATTTTTTAATAAAGTTCTAAGCTATGATTACTCCTAGCAATAATATTTGTTTATAACCGGTAATACCAAAAAACTGGAAATGTTGTTATTTTTTGAAGAGAGGAAACAAAAAATATTGTTGTACCTAAAAAAAAAAAAAAAAAAAACTGTAGAATGTCGTATTTGTATCTCGGGGTCGTGACAAAAACATCCTTTTTTCATCATTTGTCAACATTTACTTTCAAAGTTTTTGAAGATTTCCTTGTTTCGTTACATGGCCTTCCATTTCCGCCGAAACCAACTAGCCCGGGCATTTGACATTAACCATCGCTTCCTTCAGAAGGGAAGCAGGTCTAAGTTATTATTCAACGGTGATTGCAACGAAATATCGTAGTTGCAGAGAGAGCTGTGGTTATATGGTTTACTTATTCCCGCTGTGGACACTAGACTGACAATTTAGAGAAAGAAAACCCTGATTTTCACTGCTTCGAAAAGAACAAAAAAAAAGGCAGGTTGTTTATTTGCGTAAAAATGATGTGATACTTATATACAGCTAGTTTATAAGGTTGTAATACCTGCACGCAAACATAGCGGAATATTTGATAGTCAGTAAACTGAAATATCTTTCTAGGCGATATCGATTTGTTCAACCGCTCGCTGGTGACTCATGAAGTTCTATCCAACATTACTGATAAAAAAGACCAGTAATAAGAAACGCATACTACAAAAAAATATTGTAATCCCCGGAGCTCAAGGACTTCAAGTGTCTGGAATTCAAATATTATCTTTATGAATTTTGCGAGAGTTAAATTTTGTGATTGAACTAAGTTTAATTTTTGAGAGTCCGATTTCCTCGATTCATTACCATATTTCACAGTAAGCCCTCCAAAAATCACTCTGAAAGGACCCAGAATGAAGGTTTCTGTGTATGTTTTTGGTATTAAACAAAGTAAATATATAAGTATGTAAATCAGTTAATATTTCTCTTCAAAAATAATCCTGGTATTAGCCCGGCTACGTGACAGGACAACTGACCGGAAAACCACATCGCCACCAAACCGGAAATGAAGCACTATCGCCCACGGCACATTCGGTCTTCCGCTGCGTTTGCGAGGGAAATTCGAAGAAAATTCTACAAAGAGAGGCAGATTTACTTCATGGCACACGATTGTTACAATCTTGATTTCTCTACGTTAACAAAGAGACGCAAGAAGATGAGGGAACACAGAAAGCCGGTTAACGAATGAACGATTTTGAATAGAGATTTATAATTACTGGGTTCTCGTGTAATGCAGATTTTAATAATTGTGTATTTTGCCCGAAGCTAGTTTGTGTTGTTTTGAAAGTTGTTCTTTGCGGCTGCGTTTATACTTTAAACGCCTCACTGTAAATCTTTCTAATCCACCGAAATCCAATATTTCGCGGCTGTGTTCGAGTTTCAGCTCGATTGCCGATATCACGTAGAAGCATCGCAACCATGACGCACTTCACTGATCGAGTAGCTGGAAGTAGAACGTGCGTGTTGGTTTGCAAATCTCTTTCTTCTGCATGCGATTTAAAATGTTTTGGAAGGATTGTGGGTGGTTAAGGGCATATGTAAAGGAAAAGCGAAGATAACTCGTATCCAATCACCCATGACGGAAGTACTGATTATAAACAACACGACGCAAAGGAGTAAAAACTGCAACGAAAGCATCTTTGATTACTGTCAGTTCAAGTTATTTAACTGTCCGTCAACAGCTCGACCCTGCGCTAGTCGATAAGCGTTTGCATTCGCCAAACGCTGTCTTATTTCAAGCATACCCCGAGGCGATGAAAGAGCACCTTCTCGCCATTGGTCGAGGAAGAGAAGTATCATTTGATATTCGCGTTTTTGGTTCCCTGCGGTTGGCAAAAATTCAATAGTGGGCTTCACGCATGCAAAGCTTGTAAACTGAAACTTTTTAACGCTCGACCTTGCGAAAATCGATCCCTCAATGCCTGGCATCGTTGTCGCGAAAGTCGCGCTGATGTTATTGCACAAGCGTCTTTATCATTTCGCGCAACGCCCCCTGGCACCCTTTGCACGAAGAATTCAAATCAAAACACACACAGTTATTTACAAAATTTAGAGGAACATTTATTGAATTGCTTTCCAAAAGATCGTTCCTATCCTCAAAAACAACTTTGGTTTCCAAATCAGTGCGCGTAACACTCCCAACCTATACAGTCGAATATAAATTATCTACCATTAAATTACGTCCAAGTAAATAGGCGATATATTAAAGAATTACTCTCTCTACCTAACTGTAACAAAAATTATGGATTTGATTCGAAATTCGGTAACAAAATAGCACTTATCGCTTGGTATTATAAGTTAAATAAATAATATATTAAATAGATAGGAATTGAGGGAGGATAACGAGAAAAAAACGACCATAATTTTAGCTTCCATTATTCACAGCTTTACAATATACAGTGGTAATTATTGACCAAATATAAAACGTGTACGAAAAACTTACACATAGGAATTTCGTGTTTAACACTAGCAATTCCGTCGATAATTTTCTTTTGTTTTGTTCGATAAATAGCTCTAGGACCTATAGAAACTGCTTGATGCATATAAATCTGTGCTTTAGTCCCGATCATAAAAATATGGTTAATTATATAATATATATATTCTGGTGCCCTATTTAGACGTGAAATAATAACTGATTCTCCAGCGTTTTGTTGACTCGATCAGTCTTTAAAATGTTAAATTACAAATCTTGTGTACAAACGTTAAACTACTAAAAGCTAATAATTTTTACAAACTCATTCTGGCAAGGAGATTCTGTTGAAGACAGGTAAGCGCTTTCGGTTGGCGGCCAAAGCATCGTAGGAGTCTGGAGGAGTCGGGGGCAAATCGTCGTCTTCTTCATCCAATTCGTCCTCTTCGTTTAATTCTAATCCCGGCGAAAACACTCCGGGAGGACTGCCCATGGTTGGCGAAAGAACAGGAGAGTAGTCTTGGGCTTGCGATGGGAAAGTGAAGACGTTGTTTGATGCCGGAGAAGGAATCGGCAGAGGGCTTTGTATAGGACTTCCCAATGGGCTGTCGTCGTTGTAGAAGGAAAGCGGAGAAGGAGAAGGTGGAGTTAATGAAGTCGGCATTGGCGAAGTTGGCTCGGTGAGCGGAGGAGAAGGCGGCCCGATTAGCGGCGATGGAGGAGACATTCGCGAACCGTTCATCATCATCTGAGCGGCCCGTCGTTCCTCAGCGTTGTGAATAAAATGGCACCTCGGTCCATAAGGGCAGAATCCGATGGTGTGAAATGTTCGGCACAACTCAGTTTTGTATTTCGGATGGCGACTAAGCGAACGCAATTCGTGAACGCCGTGGGCGAATTGGCACTTGTCGCCATACTTACAAGTGCCGTTTTCTTCAAAAGGACGGCAAAGTTCTGTCTTGTAGCGGCTGGAATTTGAACTTGAACGTCTTCGCTCTTCTTCGGCACTCAAACTCAATGAGCGCTCTCGTTTGTTTGGCGAGCCACTGCCAGTGAGCGTGATTAGGTTCGGCGACGAGCGAGAACTTGAAACAGAAGTCGAATGTCTCCTCGGCTGGCCGATAGGAAGTGGCTTTCGTTCGCTTCGCTGTTTTTGCTCAAAAGCCAAGCCAAGGTTTCTGTTATTCTGTAAAAGATAAACGATTACCATGTTTACGTGAGATCATAGCGCCAAAGAGAGTTCAAAATTGCTCTTAATCACCTCGCACAAAGAACCTTACTTTAGGGACATCGCCAAATGAATAGATACGATTGTTTTCGCGCAAAAGAAAACGACACGAAATTTTACCTTGTACAGCACGTCATTCACGTCATAGAATGCGGAGACCAGGGCTGTGGACATGTTGCCAGCTTGACGAGTCTAAATAGACTAACGCTTCCCGTAACTCCGATTGCCTTTTTGCTTTTCCACTGATTTGCTGAACGGTGATAGCACACGAATATAAAATGCAAACGTGAGAGGTGTGTCGTCTCAGTGTCAAAAAAGATAATGATTTCTATGGCAACATAATTATCATAGACCACGTGGTGAGGGGCTGGGTTTTTGCAACAAGACGCAGTGGCTAGCTTGTCAAATGTTGGGAACATTCCCGACTAGTGCTTTGGGGAATGGTACACGTATTTAGTCTCAATTTGCAGGTTAGAGGTGCGGGAAAAACGCACTTGGAGCTAAATAAACGGGTTCAGGGTACAGACATAAAACACATCCTGCTCTCGTTCCTTTGTTTACACAAGCCAATAAACGCACTATTTGCGTCATTATTCACAGCGGGGTCACTCATTGGCTCTCACAATCGGCCATCAATCAAACGGAAAAACCATTAGAAAGCGAAACAAACAAGCGTCTGCAACGACTACAGCAAAATAGTTTCTTTCCTGCGAGCGTGTTTGGCTATGTAAATTGTGTATTTCGTGAGCTCCACTGAAATTTACAACGAACTGGCTTCCTTCACGTGATTAATTCTACCGAAGCGGAAAAAGAAAAACATTGAAAATTTCTATAGCGAGCGATGATCTGTCTTCTGACACGTGATCCCTCGCCACGGTCAAAATCCTCGGAGACAGAAAGAGTGAAACTGTCAGAGATTTAAATAAAGCAAATAGAACAGTTCTTGTACCAAACTTTATCCTTACGAGGAAAAGCCGAACTTTCGTGCTTTCGGAATTGTTACCGGCCTTTTCTCACCTAAAACAAAGCCTTCCTTCTTTCATGGATCATTTGTCAAATTTAAAAACACTTTTGTTAAATCTCTTGAAACGCCATTTCAATGGTATGGAAATTGAACCCCGCTGTTGCTTAAAATAGACGTGAAAGCAAATGATCTTTTTGTTATTGTTCGGCGTGTCAAATGGGCCTCTGAAAACAAAGCAAAAAGCGATTAATATGAACTAAGCCAATCAGGGCAGGGAAAATGTGTCAAAACATTGGCCGTGTCAGGTCGCACAACTGAAACACTCACAAAGCCCACACAACACCTTCTGTTTTTAGTCACTGACTGTAGAATGATTTTGTCTCGCCGCAATATCAAATCAATTTAAAACGTCCTTGCTTCATTCCGTCGTACGGTTGAACGCGTTGCGCTGAAGCTGTTGCCGATATTGGCCCCGCTTCTCGATCTCGGAGACGAATACCGTTTGTAGTGAAATGCGATCACCGGAAAAACGATAATTCGATTTTTGTCTCTGCGCTTGCACGAATAAGGTAACTGATAAGATGCTGTCGTGTAGCAACAGACTGCATTACGGTTCATGGTTTTGCATACATTCACGTCCTCAGTGTTGTTAAAAAGAAAGTAGGTCTGTACCGCAAAAAAAAAAAAAGGAATAAAAATAACAACAAATCAAAACACAGGAAACATACGGGTGCTCATTGCCAACACATAAACCCAAAATAGTCCACAACTCGCGGGTGCACGCATGTCTGGATATTGTGACTTTAAGAGATTATTATTGGTTATGTTTTGAAATAGACGCTAGATTACAAAACAGTTCTGATATCCAGTAGCCACCTTGAGAGTCCGGCACAAAGCAAATCAAGCCGCGATCGGGTAACCGCCAGCGTCTAAGGAAGATGACTGGATTTTAGACTGGTCTAAGCAGATGTTTATTACGCAAAAAAACGTAGAACATTCGTGTAACTACTTCAACGGAGCCAGGTCGTCGTTTTGCGTAACGCCCCCTCAGACATAACAGAGATCAGAGGTGGGGCGATTTAATCTGACGTAAAACATAAAATTACCTGATTACTGATGTCCTGACCAGGCACCGTGAAACATGCACGTACAAGGGCCATAATGAAGGGAGACCCTAGCAGGGGGGAGACCAGTGTAATTTACACCCTTTTCTCTGTCCCCATCTCTCAAAAATACTAAAAAATATTGCCAAAAATGAGTCAAATTTGGCCATTTTGGTTTTGCCCGTATGTCTATCAGCTCAGGGGAGTGGGGCTACCTGGGGGTTGATAGGGGATTGGGGGGGGGGGGGGAGGGGCATTGACTCTAGGAACATGTGTGGTGGCCCTGGATATGATTTTACGAGGAATCCGATTTCTAGGGCAGGATAGGGAGGTGGAACCGCTTTTCCATTTTTGCAAAAGGATTTCCAGGGATATTCTCGCGGAAGATGTCAAAACATGTCGGGTTGCTTATTACCCCGGGTTGAATCACCGCAGAGAGTGCTGAAAATAAACACTTCACACCAACCTGGGTTGTAAGTCTGCGAAAGCGTGTGGCTTGCTTCGAGCCTGACCCGGGCTAGAATGATGACCAAAAAAAACCTAGAAAGTATAACGGAATGGTGGGAGGTCCTGATGTACAAACCAAGAAAGAAAGAAAGAAAGAAAAAAAGAGATAAAAAAAAAAGAACGAAATAACATGGTTATTTGACTGAAAGTACCAACCCGGGTTAGCTTTTGGCCCACTGTTTACATGAGTAAATGAGAATGAGAATGAACTCATGAGAACTGCCAGTAATCGGATACCCGTGTTTGCGAAAAGAACTCTGGGATCGTCAGGGGGCAAACATTGCAAGTCGCTAGAAGGAAATGTATGGCGAAAAGTTGTTTCGACGCCCGAAAACATGGTTTTGGGGAGAGATCAACGGTTTTTCGCCGTTGTTTTATCGCAAATGGATTTTTGCAATGTTGATACGTGGAAAATGTAAGTTTTTGTTTGAATAACCGTGAAATAAGTGATAAAATTTACCGATAAACTCCCGGGGATAAACTCCCTTTTGCTTGCGTGGGGTTTATTGTGAAACACATTGAAGAGAATATTGAAAATTTCAATACACGCCTGATCTCGAGAGGCTACCCGGAGCAA
>Ga0126338_10002155_pt1 | contig 13383 bp, 15 predicted proteins | sample OrbCmetagenome_2_FD_92529 | JGI IMG/M metagenome (GOLD analysis project Ga0126338, IMG submission 92529) | Coral microbial communities from Petempiche,Puerto Morelos, Mexico - Orbicella C C metagenome | ecosystem: Host-associated > Invertebrates > Cnidaria > Coral | place: Petempiche,Puerto...
AAAAAGTTTGCGGCTCGATATTTTTGGTTTAAAGCGAAACTGAAACAAAAGAAATTCATTTTAAAATAGTATTCGGTAACCTATACTTGGGAAATAAAAATCGGCCGATTTTATTTTTTAGCCTGAAATCATCGATCGTTTCTTAGGCGCAGGGCCTCTTAAACCTCGATACATGCTATGAAACGATGTTTTAGTTCCTACAAGCTGTTTAGACTGGAAACTCGAAATTTATAGGTAATGTGGCACGATAATTCTTAATTTTTCCTTTATGCTTCCCACTTTTTCTAAAGGACAGTGGTACCTACCTAAAGCTCTAAATACTGGAAACTTTACTTTTGGGCGAAAAACGACGTAAAATGACAATTTCCGATTTCAACCTCGAATTGCTCTTAGAAATGCAGTTTTACCTATTACATGCTATTTCGACTGGAAACTGCTTATCTCAACCATCATGGCACAAGGAATGTTGATTCTAACTCCATGCATTCAAGTTGCCTTTAAAACGCAATGTTAGCTATCAAAAGTACCAAATACTGGAAACTTTACATTTGAGCCAAGACCGACGTAAAGTGACGATTTGTGATTTAAAGCTCCAAATGTTCTAGGAACGCAGTTCCCTCAAAAACACATTAATTGTCTCTGCTCGAGGATGGAAATTCTTGAAACTGCAGATTTAAGAGAAAACAGACGTAAATTGACGATTTTTATTTAATGCCTCCAAATTCCTTCAGAAACTTACAAAACTTTTAAGATTTAAAACTACACATTTAAGCGAGATCGCACGAGAAATGTTAATTTTCGCTTCATGCTTTCCAGTAGGCTCTTACCACAGTTCTAGCTACTTGAAGCTGTAAATACTTGAAACTTCACATTTGAGCGTATGGACGTAAAATGACGATTTTTGCTTTAAACCTCGAAATTTTTTTAGAAACGTTGTTTTAGATACTAAAATGTCTTTAGACTGGAAACTGCACCTTGTTGAGCATAATTGCAGGACAAATATCAAGTTTTGCTTTTTACCAGGTGATTTTCTACTTAAAGTTGTAAAGACCTAAAACTGCAACGTTGAGGGAAAAGCGACGTAAAATGATGCTTTTCGTTCCAAACCCTCAAATTGGGGTAGAGTTTTAACTATTAAACACTGTAAACACTGGAAACTCTACATTTAAGCGAAAATGGATATTAAATGACGATTTTCGTCTTAAATCCTACAATTTTCTCACAAACACAGACTGAAAATTACAAATTTTAGCGTAATCGCACGAGAAATGTGGATTTTTGCTTCATGCCTCCGAATAGAGTGTGCTCACGTGACGTCATCAAATTTTCAAATCCAAAACTAAAGAGCCCCTGAAGGTTTTACCTTTATCAGGCATAAAAAGTACATTCTAATAAATGTATATCTGTTTACATTTTTCTAGCTTAAAAGCGTCCTTCCTTTGGAAACAAGCGTATTTTGAATTTCGAAGATATCACGCTCTGTAATATGAAACTAAGATTGCGTTTGTCGAAAAATATACATTTATAGCGTGGTTTCTAGCCATTTTATGAGTGAAAGTATTAGGAAAAGTGCTTGTGTTGTCAGTTGTCTAGTTAGCCAAAGTAAGTTCCAGATGTTAACACTATTTTTCGGGCACCGTATTAAAGGACTGTGGAGGTCCTCCAACATGGCGGCTCCATACGACGTTTTATAATTTTGCGCAGAGTATCTTAATTTAAACTTAAAGAACTGTCGTCTTTATTTATCCTCTGTACTATCAGAATTTCGTGTCGTTTTCCACTGAATGGTTTTTGATTTTATTTTTTAGTGTGTGACAATGCACACACTCTCTTAGCTGCTAAGACTGGAAACTGCAGATTTAAGCGAAATCGTAGGAGAATGTCTGTAATACACAGTTTTAGCTTCGTACAGCTGCACATTTGAGAGAAAACGCAAGCAAAATAATGATTTCCATTTTAAACCATTAAAGGCAATTTTTAGTGGTAAATACCTAAAACTTCACATTTGACCGAGAGGGAAACAAACTGACGATATCCACTTCATACCTCCAAATTGCAGCAGAAACGCAGTTTTAGCTACGAAAAGCTGTTAATACTTGAAACTGCATTTTTCGGCAAAATCGCACAAGAAATGTGGATTTTCGCTTTGTAGCTCACAATTCTCTTGGGCTACTGGAAATTGTAAAAGTATGGTGGTTATTTTCCTACCCATGACGTAATTCTTGTACGTTCTGATACGTTCTTTCCTTGGCTGGCAACTATTTAATTCTACTTCCGGTCTCCGAACTCGCTTCAATAAAACAGCACGACACTACTTCTCTTGTCTAAAAATAGGAAAAGTACTCGGGAAATTACAGTTGGATAAATGTTTATCGTTCCTGGCGAAATAAAAGTTTAAAACAAGCACGATTTTAATCAACACGCTCTCCAAGACAAAGTTGCAACGGCGACTTATTCCATGAATGACTTTAATACTTTGTATGTATTCAATACTAGCTTCAAATCAAGCACTTCAATAACACAAAAAGGCAGTATATTCTTCACTAAAAAAAGAGTAGAATATTTATAAAATTTTCAATACAGTAATGTTTTAAGAGCTTTTTGCGAACAAAAGTCATAAGTTGCGTGATTCGAAATTTAACCGAGAGGAGATCTGCTTCTTGTCACCGACAAAACAAAAAAAAATCCCCAAGTAGACCATGAACCACGCTCGGCCCGTGGCAGCGCCGTAAAAAAAATAATAAACGGGTAGAACATGAACGGCCCTCGGCCCATGGTCGCGCGGTTAACTAGTGAGACAATCTCAAATAGTGCAGGGTCCTATGTATAGCTCTGGCGTACGGAGCCCATAAAAAGTGGCATTAAATTACACTGCCAGTTTAAAATCTGAGCTGAAATTGTCTCCGCGTTATGTCTTTTTTCCCGACTTCTTTCCATCGTACTCAATTTTTCCTGACTTTTTTCTCGACTTTTTCCCCGATTTATTTCTTGACTTTTTTCCGCGACTTTTTTCCCCGACTGTTTTGTCGACTTTTTTCTGACTATTTTCTCGACTTTTTTGGCTGACTTTCTTTTCGACTTTTTTCTCCACACTTTTCCAGATTTTTTTCCTGACTTTTTTCTCGACTTTTTTCGGAAGTCCACTGAACGCTTAGTGATCAGTGCTGTGAGGAATGAAAACATTGCGGAAGGGTGTAATCACAGCTTTTAAATAACCGAGGGACTTGATCAACGGTACGAAAGTACACGACCAACATCGAGGAAGATAATTGAACTGTTTCAAGGAAAGCATCAACCGATGCTGAACGTCAAAGTCCCTAGAATGGAAGGAGCTTTCTATGTTTCTACGCTTTTGCACAAGGAGAGAATATGTGACTCGATAAGAACTTGTTTCTGTTTATTGGAAGGGCTCAATCGACACCCTGTGGTTCGTAAATGTGTTCCCATTCTGGAGCTTCATTCGTCTTACGAATCTATCCCGGCTCTTGCTGAAGAGTTTACTAATATCATGAAGGACAGCCAAGCATGGTCATTTCACATAATTTAAAAGAATTTATTAGCGTTTCACTTATTTTTGTAAAACAGATTCAATTTTCTTTATTAAAAAACAAAGACAGCCCATATAGGAGTAAACCTTTACCCTGTGAGCCCCACATTGTTTTGTTAGAAGAGGAATAGTGTCCAAGGAAAGAGAAGAGTGAACATTTAGTGTCATGTTTTTGTTACAGTTTAAATGAGTATACGCAATCAATTTCTTGACTGTTATATTTTAACAAATGATGTACATGAATTGTATTTGTTGCGTTTCAATTTTATTTGTTGGAAAAACAATTATAGTGCATAGCTACCGTTGTTTTGACTGTTCCCCGAAAATCAAAACCCTTAAAAATAGAGTTCCGACGATTTCCGTCAATCAAAGTCCCCTCACAACCGCTCACGAATTTAATTGGTCAAAAGTGACACAGGCTAACCGTTAGCGTTTGAAAAGTAGAACATCGCGCCAAATTCGTCAGAAGGTGTGGATGGCGTTAGATTGACGGAAATCGTCGGAAGTCTATTTTCAGGGCATTTTTATTTTCGGAGGTCCCGTAGCAGTGAAAACGACCGTAACAGTAGATGTAATCGATTTCTTGACTGCTACATGTTAACAAATGTTGCAAATGGATTGTATTAAATTATTTCAACAAAAGAATGACTTATTTTAATCGAGGAGTTCTTTTTTTTCGGTGGGCGGGTAGGGGGGGGGGAGTAATCACCCCAGAAAAGTAATAAACTGCGAAATAACTTCACTGGTTTTCTCAAGCCCTAAAGCTTTGAAATTAGAAAAAAATAGAAGAGTCAAAGGGGTTTGAAGTTCAAACTGATGTCTCAAGACGCATGCCCCAGATCTCTTAGATTTTGTCTATTTCCTCAAGTAAGGTGACAAGCAAAGTTGTTGCCTCTTCAGGTGTGCGAGGAAATTGTAAACTTTTTCCCTCATTATGATTTCTGCCAACTATGTAAATTCATCTAAGCAACCACTTTGCAGAGGTCGATAGCAGCATTTCTCCTCTGCAAGTTCCAGTTCGTCCAAGTCAACATACACCGTATATTTCCTTCTACCTGACATTTCCGGAAGAAAGAACAGCACATCGGGCCTTCAAGACGGAGATTCCATGTTTGTTGAAGGTCGAATTCGATGAAGATTTTACAGTCTTGCTGCGCGATGAAGTTCATCACGCAATATAGGTATGACACAAAACTCGAGACGTTCTACCTCAATACAGTCATCGTCATAATAAAGGCCGCAGCTCCTCATATTTCTGAAAAAATCGATCCATCAGTCTTTCTCTAGTATACTCCACCACGCTTCGATTCGTTAGTTAGAAACTGATTTTCCATAGATAAAACCATCATCCCCTACCCAATCATCTCCACCATCTCGCTTAATAAACCTTTAAACCACTGGGATATATCCAATCTCAGTTCCGCAGTCAGCTCTAATAACCCTTGCAGCTTCTCCAAGTTGCCGCACAGTCATCGAAGTACAGAAAAACAACAGTAGGATCATTGTTGGTGTATCAACGTGAAGCCATGATATTCTCCTGCTAAATCCATCGATGGCTCCATGGATATAACCATCAATGTTCCACAGACGGTTGGGCCCCTTGGTTATGTATTGCCTCCTTTTTAGCCTGTGCCTTGCTCTTAACTCAACCCGTTCAGGATCAAGGATCTTTAATATCTCCCGAGCGGTTTCTTTGCCAACAACAAGGTGGTGGTCATTGACTAATCGTTGCGTCATTTGCCTGTATCCCACGTTACTACCGCTTTCTCAAAGTTCTCCTTCTACAGTTTGAACAACCTCCCTTAAATCGCTGACGTTTCTTCTTCGTCCGTGTCGTTTAAGTTTTAAACTCCTCTTTAACTGTCTAAGGCTTAAGTTCATGCCATGACTGAATATAAGAAATAACAAAATCTCCGTATACACCATCCCAAGATGAAAATAACCTTCGATTGGATCATCACGTCCAGCAGGGTATTCTTCCAATGTAGGAATGTACTTTGCAAGTCGAACACCATCACATGTGGAATCTTTTAAAACAAATGTCTGAATAAGAAGCACGGCAAATAGCTGACCATTTTCGCGTCCCACTGATAAGAAAATATCGCGTTTTAACAACGATTGGTTTCAAGTTAAACCAGTTATTCGAATTTTAACTAAACATCAATTTCGACGAATTTTCGATCCTAAACTAGTGAAACATCTCGTGGTCGCAAAAGAAAAACATCCACTAAGCATAGTCACATGACCCAAGCATTTGCACTTCGAATTAGACCATAATACAATGTCCTTCACATCATACTCACCCTTCTCGATGAGCCAGTGACTCATCGACCTATCAATACCAATCAATAAAGTTGACTGTAGTTCTAGTTCTCTTAGAGTTTGTTGTTGCCCTTTTCTTCTGCGTCATCTTCTTAAAGGAGTTTTAATGGGCAAATTCTGGTGATCGGTTTTAATATTCCTTGCGGCCAACTCTGATTTTTAAAAGCTGTTACGTGCTTGTCCTTTCCTGGAAAGACTGTTAGGACCCTTCCGAGCGGCCACTGCCCACGCGGTGTACCCGGTGCCACTACCAAGACTACATCATTAACTTGGACGTCTTTCTGTTCCTTCTGCCACTTGGACCTACAATTCAAAGTTGGTAGCCACTTTCGCAGTAACCGGTGCCAAAAATGTCGCACAAGTTCTTGCACCTGTCTCCACCGCTTCTTGGAACTGAACTGGCCACTATCAACTGATCTAGGAGCGAACTGGCTTCCTACTTGTCCAATCAGGAAATGATTTCGGTTGATGGGTGTGTTATCTGAGGGATTAGTTGACTGATACGTTAAAGGCCTGGAGTTTATCACTGCCTCTACACCCGTAAATGCTGCCATCAGCTCTCCATTGGTCACATCTGCAGTTCCCAATATCGCATAGGTTACTGTCTTCGCTGACGTGATCATTGTCTCACTCATCCCACCAAAGTGAGGTGCCCATAGTGGGTTAAAACTCCACTTGATTCCCTTGTTGGCAGCTGATTTTCCAATCTTGTCCCGATCCAGTTGTTCGACGAGCTCCCTCAGCTCTCTTTGCGTGCCTACAAAATTAGTTCCGCTATCAGAAATCATCTCTTCTGGCAGCCCTCTCCGATTGGCAATGTGATAAAACGGGTTCAGAAAGGAATCTGTGTCCAGTCCATAGGCCATCTCTAGGTGAATAACCCTCCATGTTTGGCATGCAAAGAAACAAAGGTATCGTTTAGCTCTCTTCTTTCCCCTCCCCTGAACAGTTCCAAATGGTCAAGCGAAAGTCAACCGCTGTTCGGGCGATTGCTCGTAAACGCAGTTTTAGTGAAATCTTCGGTAGGGGGGCCATTATCTGTTTAGCAGCCTTCGCCTTTCTCTTCCGACAATCACAGCACTCTCATTCCCAATCACGAATCTCGTCTCTATCTACCATGATCCAGAATCTGCCTGACAGCAAGCACAATGTATGATTGGTTCATACTGCATGGTTACTTCTTTCATGATAGCACTTCACAATTAGTCTGGTCACCCCACTCTTCCTTGCTGGAATGACTGGATATCTAGCATCGAAAGGCACGTAGCAGATAGCGTAGTCTCCCATCTGATCGAAGCAGACCATCTTCATCTAGGATGGGGTTCAAACTTAGCAACTTGCTGTTTTGCGGAAGAGACTTGAAATTGAACAGCGCCTTGTATTCTTCTTGAAAGGCTTCGTGTTGTGCCTCTTTGATGATGTCAGTCTCTGCATCTGAGATCCCGACTGCTAAGTTCTCCAGAACTCCTCTCCTCTGACGGCGTTCCACGGTTCTTCACGAAACGATGTATCCATGCCCTAACTCTCTTGTTTATCTGCTGGGATGTAAACGCGAAGTCGTTTGCGGAGTAAGCGCGAATAGTACTGATTCTGTGCCTGGCACATCAAATGTTGCCCTCACTTTCTTGCGGACTTCTAGTGTTGCTTCAGGAGTTACATCAATCTCTGTTTCTGGCCATGTGTCCTCTTGCATGCTCAGGAACTTCGGACCCTTCCACCACATCTCGCTTCCTTTTACCTCAGTCACAGACATTCCCTCTGGTTGGCAGGTCAGCAGGATTCTGGTGTGTGCTAACATGACGCCACTGAGAAGGACTGCTTGAATCATGTATTTCTCCTAGTCGATTTGCTGTGAACGGTCTCAAATTTCGGCTGGGTTTTCGAATCCACCACATTACATTCATACTGTCACTCCAGAATGTGAGTAGGATCCGGTCAATCTTAAGGACCTTGGCTATAAACAGGGCAAATCTTAATCCCAAAACAGCTCCCATAAGCTGGAGTCTTGGACTCCTTGTAGCTGATAGTGGTGTCACTCGTGACTTGGAGGCCACTAGGCTGTACCACCCTTGTACCGGTAATTAACGTGAGTTACTGCACCATACGCATCCCCTGATGCATCTGATAAAGTGTTCAAGGTAACTGCTTCAAAATGTGAGTTCAACTGCAGGCAACGAGGGACCTGCATGTCTGACAACTCTCTGAGCTCTTCAAACCACTTCTAGGCCTGTCTAGCTTGGCTCAGATCTAGTGGGTGATCCTAATGTAATCCTGAGGTCCATGTCTCTTGCAGTAGAATCTTTGCCCGGATCAAGTATGGCGCCAGAAACCTCATAGCGTCAAATTAGCATGGCTATCTTACGCAGGAGATTTCGCTTGGTCAACCGAAACTTCTCATCTCGTGGATTCGCTCTGTAAGTCAAAACATCTTTAGCCAACCACAACACACCAAGCGTTTTCATTGACAGCAAATTTCCTTTGTCTAAGTCCACTTCTAAAACCCTGTCTTCTTCAGGTATCCTCTTAACTACTTGTTCTGAGTTCGAAAGCCACTTTCTGACATGCATACCTGCGGAACCCCACAGCGCTGATAGTTCCTCGTAAAGTTTTACACACTTCTCTTCGCTAGGGGAAGAGTCCATCCCGTCATCCATGTATGTAGACTCCAACATTGTCTCGGTCGCTCTCGGGTAGTGCTCTTGGTTTTGCCTTGCATGCTTCTGAGAAGCAAATTGTGCCTGAAATGGGCACAAATTAACTCCAAAGACAAGGTTATTGAACTGATGAACATCTGGAGGTCTTGACTAATCTACGTGCCTCCACAAGAAACGATGGAATGGTCTACCTGAGCATGATATCCCAATTCTAAGATACATCTCTGCAATGTCACATACTAGGGCTACTGGAAAACGTCGAAAACGGAGCAGTACATGAAAGGTATCCCTTTGGAGTTTTGGTCTTTGGCAGATGACGTCATTCAATAACAGTCCATCAAATTTTGCAGAGGCATCAAAAACCACCCTAGTCTTCGTAGCTGTCTTTTCACGTCTTATAATTGCAAAGTGTGGAAGATACCAGGCCTTCTCCTCTGTCTTAAAGGGTGTCACTTTAGAAATGTAGCCCTTCTGTGTGCGCTTGCTGATGACTTCTGAATAAGACTCCGCTAGCCGAGTATCCTTAAGAAGTCTCTTTTCAGTGCTGATCAACCGACTCTCTGCCATCTCATAGTTGTTTGGTAACTCGGGTGCGTTTGGTTTCCATAGCATCTCTACTTCATATCTCTCCTCTTTGAACTGCACTGAGCTCTCAAATACTTTTATCGCCGACACTTCCTCTTTTTTCAGCAGTTCTCTTTCTGTAATTGACCCAGATGAGTCGATCTCCCAAAACCTCTACAATACAGAGCTCAATTCTTCCTCTTGTTGGTGAACGAAATAGGCCATGTTAAAATTTGTTTGCTGCACCCTGTCCTCTGTCAGCTTAGGTGAACCAATACACGTCCAGCCTAAAGGCGTCAGTCGAGCCACTGGCTCCGCAGGTCGACCACGAACATCTATAATGGAAAAGTGCAATTCGGCATAGTCTACGCCAATCAACATGTCGATGATTGGGCGAGGACCAAGATTTGGAAAGTTAACACCTTCCAGGTGCTTCAACTTTCCCGATTACTCTTTCCAGTTAACTGGTCTCATGTTCCCAGTCACCCGTGTTGCCGTAAATGCTGAAATTCTTGCACGAGTCTTGCCATCAATGCTCTGCAGGTCAAATTCCACTGGCATGGTTTCAAAGGAATCTTCCTCGCCATTTAACACATTAACTTTGATTCGTTAGGAGCTTCCTTCCAACCCTAGCTCAGCAGGCACATCACCATTTATGTAGGTCTTTGTTCTTCCGTCATCTAGTAAGGCATTTACAATCATTCTTCGCTCCCCATTCTTCACCACCACCGGTACTGTACGCAAAGTAAGATACTTTGCTGGCTCTGGAGCTTTTGTGGTTGCCATGGTTGTTGTTAAGGAGTGTTCAGGACGGGTGCTTCGCTCCCCCTCCGTGCCATAACTGTGTGCATTGTTTTCACTAGCTCCCATGTCCAAGGGTAGGATCCTCCCTGGCTCTATCACTTGTGACTCGCTAGCTCTTCCACCATTTACAAACTCATCTCCATGCAGTGCCCGATTATGCGTTTTCCGACAGTCATCAATACCACACCGACAGTTTTGAGCACATCGCCCTTCCTTGTGATTTCGTCCGAGGTAATGATAACACAGTCTTAGCTGTTTAGCCTTTTGCCAACGACTTTGCATATCAATTTCTTAAACTCTGGGCAGCTCCACACTGGATGATCTCTCTTACAAAGTGGGCAATTTGTGCTTACAGGCTTTCATGGACCACTTGTCCGACCTAAGAATGTGTATGAGCTATCTCTTCGTTTTCCTATCAGCCCACATAGTGTCTCTGCCGCAACAGTCTGGAATTCAGCTTCTTGAATGATCCACCCACGAAGTGTCGCAACACATTCCACTTTTTTCTGCTCAAACACCCATCTGTTGTAATTAGCAAGCATAGTACTGGTCATTTTCTTTTGTACCTTCATGTATAAGGATCCATTGCTAAGTTTCTCTTTTCATCCAGCCTCTTTCAGACTTACGACGATCACGTGCGTTAAGTCTGCACACCTGTCTAGATCCTTGGCGTTTCCAGGACGAATCGGTCGGAACTGGTCCAATTCCTCTAAGTGCAAATCTATCTGACGGCGTTGACCACCGAATTTTCCCTCCAATCTACTCTTGGCCGCTTTATAGGCCTCAGTCGAATGTCCTAAGTACTCCACTGCTGCCAACGCTTCTCCAGACAAATACTTCTTCAACTGCAACAATTTATACTATGCAGTGGCTGGCGCTTTGTCAACACAAGCCATAAATGCTGCCTACCAGCTTCCATACGACCGCTTGTCTCCACTAAATACCGGAATCGAAATCCTTGTCAATTGTTTCCACATGTCTTTCCCGAGCTCATGTTTCGGTGATTCTTCTACAGTCTTCTCCTCCTCTTCTGGTTTAACATCCCTTTCAAGCTCCTCGTCTATGGCACCCTCGAGCTTCGAATATTTTTCTTTGCAATCTCCTTTTGCACGGGCTAATTCCTCCTTCGCCTCTCTAACTTCGGCTTCCATTTTTTTTGACAACTGGCATATTCTTCCTCCATTTTCTTTTGCGCACGCTTGACAGATTCTTCTTTTTCGCGTAATCGCTCCTCGAACTCGGTCACGCGCTGGCCAGGTTTCGTTTCTTATGAATGCAAACTTCGTAATTTCCCGGAAAATCCCGACGCTTGACTCAATAATTCATCCTTATTGGCGTCCAAATATTCTTGTACACTTTCTTGGGCATTACCAAATTCTTTCTCGATTTCATCAAGTTCGCAGCTTGTCTTCTCAACAGCATGCCGATCTCTAGCTTCCGAATACAACACAGGCAACGATGTCAAATCTTCAACAACATTCTCTTGGGCTTCGTCAAGTTTTTTCCTCGCAGCTCTTATTTCACGGTTACTCGTTTTTCCATCTTCTAATAAATCCGCCAGCTGATGTTTTCGTCGTGTAAACAGCGATTTCGATTTGGCTTTCTTGATCTTTTGCTCCTCTATTTTATTTGCAATTTCGTCGCGGATACCTTTGCCGTCGTCTGTGGTTTTCGCTCGGTCGCGGCGCTTCTTCTTCTTCGAATTTAACGGCATTTTCTTGAATTCAGCGAATTTCCCCAACGTAAACCTCGCTCTGCTACCAAAATGGTTCCGAGTTAAACCATTTATTCGAATTTTAACTGAACATCAATTTCTACGACGAATTTGCGATCCTAAACTAGTGAAACATCTCTTCCTTGTCCCAAAAGAAAAACATCCACTAAGCGTAGTCAGATGACCCAAGCATTTTCACTTGTAATACGCTATAATAAAATGTCCTTTACATCAACGATAGAAATCCGCAATGTTCACTAGGTCCACAGCAGTAACTAGATTGGGGTCAGCAGCCTTCCACAAAAAGTCGGGAAAAAAGTCGGGAAAAAATTCGGGGAAAAAGACAGAACGCGGGCAAAACTTCAGGGGAGATTTAAAATTGGAAGTGTTATTTAATGGCACTTATTGGGCTCTGTACCTGGCACTTGTCCTCACCCCTGCCCGGTTCACTCCCGGTTTGTACTTACTTTGGAACCTAGGGTATTTCCCCTTGCAGAATATCATCGGACAGAAACCTCGACAAGACATAATCTTGTCACAATCTTAGCAGTGCGCATGTCTCGTGTCTGTATTTTCATTCGATGTTCAACAATAACTTACATTGTCAAGACAGCTTTCAAATTTTACTCGGGTGCTTTACGTTGACTTTCGTTCATTTCAAATTCAATATGTTGTAGAAGCAAACGTGACAATTTTACTTTCCACGCTAACGTTTGTAACCTGATACTTTTGTTTTCCCCGGAAAAGGTATGTAAACATAAAACACTTGTTTTCTCGAAAACTTTAGAGATAAATGGAAGAGAGTAAATATCTTATGAAAAAATGGAAGAAAGTTAGATATTTCATGAGGAAATGGAAGACGAACGATTTTGTTGTAATCAAGACGCGAATTTTCTTTTAACCGATATATAAGAAGTAATTTAATTATCAAATAGTCACAGAATACCACGTTCTTACTCAGTTGCCACCTCAGTGATATCGGTTAATACAACTGAGAAATGTTAGCTTTTCAAGAAGAAGTATTGAAGGCCATCGCTACTCAGTTGACCGAGATTATATATCCTACATCGGTGAGCGAGTCCCCTTAAAGACTGATTAAATTAATTTGCGATTTCATTACGTGCCACGGAGTCTGTAGCAACATTTGAACGCTTTCCCGGTTTCTTTTGTCACAGACTTACTACCATCCTCGAGGGGCTAGGTGGAAAATACGCGGACAAGGTCCCGGGGTACGAAGTTCCGGGTTGTGGAAAACGCGGAGTTTGGAAAACGCGGCCTGTGGAAAACGCGGGGTGTGGAGAACACGGGGTGTGGAAAACGGAGTGTGGAAAACGCGGGAACTGGTGGGAAACACGGGGTCTAAGTGGAAAACACGGGAGAAAGGTTTTTTTGGCCAAAATATAAATTTTCCTCACTAAAATGACAAGTAGAAATTTTGTTATTTTAAAATCGCAATGAAAATCACGCCGTGAAACGCGTTTCTCAAACATTTCGTGAGAAAGAAAACCATTTAAGAGTTAACGTGCCGTGCAGTGGTGTTCTTTTGCATAGGGCGTCTATTTTATTTTTTGCAGTAACCTGCGTGGATTTTTGTTTTACCTTTGAAAAAAAATATTGAAATAATAAAGATTGTTTTCCTAAAAGCGACAGTTACCGTATTTGCTCGTTTAAAGGCAGGTTACCTGTAAGTAGGACCGCAAGAAATGGCAGCAAAAATTACCATAGAATATAAAGAGTAAACAAATAAATTATGCCTAGCCCAGTCGGGCCAAGTTTGA
>Ga0126338_10002156_pt1 | contig 13382 bp, 5 predicted proteins | sample OrbCmetagenome_2_FD_92529 | JGI IMG/M metagenome (GOLD analysis project Ga0126338, IMG submission 92529) | Coral microbial communities from Petempiche,Puerto Morelos, Mexico - Orbicella C C metagenome | ecosystem: Host-associated > Invertebrates > Cnidaria > Coral | place: Petempiche,Puerto...
AAGTGTTCCCCCCCCCCCCCCCCCGGGATTAAAGAGGTCCTATGTTAGAGGGGTTATCAATCTCGACCATCTGAATTTTAGTACTTTTCATATCACAAGTTCTAGGGGTCCCTACATCACAGTCAGAATTTCAGTGGAAGCCAATAAGGATGTAATTCACTGTCATTTTATTGCCCTCTATTTGCATGTTATTGTTCTAAATGCCAATAATCGATAATCAGGGTCTCATTAAAATACCTTGAACATGTAGATTACCCAAGCTGAACAAAATAAATTTCAGTTTATCTTTCTCTCATTTAGAATGCACATACAGTGTGACAGCAATCTAACACTGTTGCTCTACCTGTAAAACATCTTTATCACAAATTTTAATATACTAAACAGCAATGGCTGCACATTAAGAAAGAATCTGGATTAGCTTGCCTTTGGGAAGCACAGGAAATGAAAGTGTTCTCCATTTTGACTGTGTTTTTATCCAGCCTGATGTTATAGTCAGTAGCAGCTCCATACAAACTTATAAAGATGTCTTCTCCTGGAAAAGGTTTGTCAAAAGCATCAGACATCTCACTTAGAGGTAAAACTGATTAAGCTCCATATAACACTACTAAACATATTACATGTATAATGACAAAATTTGAAATGAAGTGACAAGTAGCTGTAAGGAGTGACAGCAACATATCATGAATCTGTACTTTTGTGGGTAAAGAATCAAGCAAAACACTTGTAACAGTGTTCAAATTACATGTGCATATAGATGTTTGGTTTGTTAAATTTTTTGTGGCAACACATGTACAGCATAAGCAAGAAAATCACAGCACAGTCCAAAGTTATTTTACTACATCAGTGAAGGTGTGCTAGCACTGTTACTGCAGTGCTAGCACTTCCTACATGCATGTAATAAATATGTGTTATACCTGTTTCATACTGAAGTATCATGTGGCTAGCATGGTCTCCAGTCTGCAGAGCCTTGAAGTCCACATGAATCTGCATGCTCTCCCCTATAGCCAGCCGACCACTGTCTGGTGTGACAAAGAAAGGCTCCTGCATGGCCAGCTGGAACTTTGCATCACTGTTACCAATGTTTCGCACAAGAAGAGTCCTTGTGGTGGCATACTAAGTGTGAGAAATAATATTGTAACAGCATCAGTGGTTAGGTTAGGGGATATATTACACCGATACTAGAGCAATAGAGAGCTTCTTCCAGTTTCTTTACATGTAAAGCCTCATCTAAACATGAGGGGAGATTCAGAGAATTTGAGAGAGTCATGCAAACTCAAGGTGCAGTTGAGGGTTTGCATAACATTTGAGAATTCTCTCAAGCACCCAAGTGTTTATATGAAGCTAATGTAAACATGGAAAAATTACTCTTACTATTGCTTTTACAAAATATTTCTCAAAAAGATACTCTCGTCTGAGCACATGAGAATGTGCATGGTATCTCGCGTATTTCACAAAACCAAATATAAACATTTTCTTGGCAGCAATAATATTAATATCAATATAACAAAAATAAAGCAATCAAAATGTTTAACCTTGACTGGACATGTACCAAAGTTGATCTCATCAGGAAAATCAAGGATGGCCCTGGCTCCAACTGCCTTAACTGGTACTAGGAATTTTTCTCTTTCAGTGATGCAAATGAGTTCATGGGTGTAGTCCTATATGGCGAGAAATTATAAACATCTATACATGAGTTATGTTATTTGAATAAAAAAATATATTTGTAGAAAGGCAACTGAAAAATAAAATGAAAGAAGTAAATTGTTTTCAAGGCAACAGTATCCCAATACATTTACATAAAGTTCATCAGTAACAATAGTGAGTTTCCACAACCTGGTGGCTTCTTCAGATTCATGTGACCTGACTCCAAATCAAGATGACTGTTACTCTAAACATGACTTTAGCTTCTATTATTGAAACCAGAGTCACTAATTCAGTCATTTTTCTTAAGACTCCATGTCCCTTTGCCTGGATGAATGACCACTTTGAAGTACTAAGAAATGATCATTCTAAGACTTTTCACTTTTAGTAAAATTTATATGTTAGAATTCTGTTCTTTGAACAGCTGTTTTAACTTAAGGTCTAGCTAAATAATGGTTTATTACACACCTTTTTCTCATCAGGAGTAAACTGTATAATGAAGGTGGTGTCCATTCCAGGAGCCACTTTGTGTCCTACATCATGTGGACTACTGATCTTGAAGTATGGAGAATCAGTCTGAGTCACCTTGACCAGACGAGCAATCTGAAAAGGCATAAACGATAATGTTGGTTATTGTTAATAATATTTATTTAGTTCTGAATGATTTGTAAATCATACATGTACGACTCATACATGACTCAATGCAAGAGACATCTGCATTCCACAGGAAAATGAATTTTGTAATACAAAGTGGACGGGAGAAATCAATCACAGACAAATGTAACTGAATTTACCTTGTCATTATTCCTCAGTTGTAAAGGAACCTGGTACGTCTCAAATGGGTTGAAATTTTGGAACACAATATCAGATGGAAATGGTTGAAACAAAGGCTCCTCTATATCCATGGTGGTGAACTACATGGATAACAACAACAAAGTATTAAATCAGTATAATAAAACCTGAGTCTATACAGTCATGTCCTTATAGCCCATACACCTAGATCTTTACAATGATGGTATCCACAATTTAAAGCCACCAGGAGTAATATGATACCCCCTGGATAGGATTCTAGGGTTCGTAGTAGGTTTTAATAATAAGATGCAATTCCATAACAATTTGTTGGTTGCCAAACCAATAATATTTGCCACTACCTACATTGTATAACATATGCTGTGGTGCTACAGCATATACCCTTGGTACAATTTGACAGTTTCCGTTGTTCCAATGTATGGTAATAATAATATGATAACGAATATAAAGCAAAGGGAAATACCGGATTGTACCAGGGGACTAAAATTAAACCACAACATATACATGTATATGCTTCTTGGCTGGGAGAAGAACTGCGAGAGTTAAGTGGCTTATACCCATGCAGGAGTGATCCTTACCCTGCCTTAAACCCACACCCATCAATCCTAAGTCTAATACATATACACTTTGTACCAACAGACCACCATATCTCCCATCACCCTAGCTACCGTACTGTATGAGTATATAGCAAACATTTTTTATATGAAACAATCCAAAACTACATTAATACGAGACAAGAGTTTTTAGTGTGTGGTCACTTCTAAGCCAGGTGAGCCTTAAGGGCAAATCAAAATTCAAATATTATGGTAATAATTTAATTGAAGTTCTATGAACTAAAATGTCTACAAACCGGGCAGGAAAAAATCCAGGTCCGATTGCCCAGGGCAAGTAAACGTTGCTTTTTGGCAAGTGAAAATAGAAGTTCAGTGGCCTGGCAGGCAAGTGAAATTTACATGTAGCCTCAGTAGTCTTGTGAATTTGAATGAAAATGTCAGCTTGAAAATGGTTATTTCCAGTCAGAGAATATTTCAAAAGTTAAGACTGCAAGATGAGTAAGACATTGAGTTGAAAATCCAACCATACTTTGTTCATGTCTGTCCTCTGATTGCCATAATAGCTGCCACCTCGGCAAGTAACATTTAAGTGAGTGCAAGTGAAATCTGAAATTTACAAGCCCACTGGACAAGTGGATTTCAAATTTTCTTTTCCTGCCCTATACATGACTGTAACAACAACATCATCATTTTATTTCATTCCTGATATCTTGACTTTGGACTGTGTAATGTCACTCTTACACAGCCAAAACCAATCAGGACTACGTACAGCAACCTGTTACACCGGTGTATAAACACCATGATTAATTTTATGCATAATAGGGGACTTAAGCTTTGAGTACAAGTACGAGATTGACTATGAGTATGACTTTCAATTCTAGTTTGCAGGCTCCACATTATCACATCACGTACCCATCTCATCCCATGAGATACCCTCTCAACCTAAAACCAACAAGAAGAGCAAGATCTCTTGGAGCGTCACTGGTTTGAAATTTGAAAATAGTACTCATTCTTAATCTTGTACTCATAGTCCACTCAATCTAATGGTCCCTATTACTTCTATGAGCTCTGACCTTCTGAAGAGTCTGTTCTGACATGTCCAGTAATTCAATGATCTGAGGCACCCTCATCTCGTATGTGAGCTTTAATCTTTCATCTGTGGTGAGCTGCATTTCAGCCATGTAAGCAGATGGTGCTTGCTACATGTGTACGTTAAATTAACAGACAGATGTTTCTCAATATCACTGTTTTACTAGGATAATTGCACTGCAAATGTGCAGTGCATATGATTTACTTGTACATGTATTTACTACTCGCTCTTAGGCAGATTAAGAAAATAGTTCAATTCTCAGTCAGCTGATGTGAAAAGTTCAGACTGCAGAATTCACTTATGCAGTTAATAAGTAAACAGCTGTGAATCAAATAAAACTCACTTCGAGTTGTTTGCAGTCTACACGTTTCCACCGACCTAACACTGGCCGATGGCTGTGCAAAATTTCAGCTTATCGAGTAAAGTGAATAACTAGATAACATTGCAACTACAGAATAAATCAAGACTCGATATAAGCTAAGTCTTAATCTTAATAAATTACCATTACGAGAGCGTCAAATGTGATTTGCGCTCAAGATCTATTTGTGATAACTTCCATCATACCACGACAAAATTCCTAACAGCGCTTTAAGATTAGCATTTACCTTGTCATCTTCAGGACTTCCTTTCACAAGTTTAGGATTTCTTGGATGAACAACACGGCTTTTGAAGTTAGAAGAAACTGCTTTGCCTCCATAGCTCTCTCGTACAGTGGATTGAACTTCTCCGCGAAGCCCTCCTCCACGAAGCTTTCCTTGAGGCATTATTGTGACAAAATTTTCCGTTCAATGGATAACTTTTCCTTCCTTTGATGTATCATTACCGATTTAAAATACGTTCACTTTCCAGAATTTGTGCAATTTTTGTACGATCTATATCACAAAAACATTGCACTGCCATTTTCTGAAGTTTGAGCGGGAGTTGTTGCCATGGAGCTGGTGTCTGCTCGCGCGCATAAATTATGTAATTTTCCGCTGACCTTAGAGTGACGGCTTGAGCTGATCGAAATTTCTCTAGTTTGTCTTTCAATCTTTCATTCTTTCTCCGCGGGAAAACATGGTCGAGGCGGCTATTGCTAGAAATTTTGGATGGAACCTTTAAAAGGTACCATAATCTTGCTGTGTACCTAGTTTACACCTCAAATCAAGGCAAGAAAAAATCCGCGTGAAAACGGTTTGTCGCTATGGCTGGGTGCCAACAATGATGTCGGAAGATATAAACAACTATCTGAATGGGAGGGGCGTTTGTTTGAGAAGGGGGCTTATCAAAATAGTAGGGTTCTTACTTTAAAAAATAACCTCCTACTCGGCTAGTTGCCCATGAGAGAGAGCCCTTGTTAGAACAGATTGGTTAACCTTACATTGGCCGCCAAACATGAAGGAAAAACGATTTCTACTTAGGAAATGTCATACATGTAAATGTTTTCTTAGTGCAATGTTTTGAAAAATAATTTTCCCGAAATTGACTTCAAAGCGATCATCTTAGCAGTGCTTATTGCGAAATTCGGACCACTCAGGGAGCCAATCATAATTCTCGGTCTTGGACAGATCTAAAAGGTCTAAAAGTAAACTTGACAAAGATGACTGGAAAACAAATTGCAAATTCCTTTCTAGGTAAATCGCACTTTATTATGGTACGTGCACTATAGTGTAACAGTTGCTTTTCCTCATAAACTTAAAATGTACAAACAAATAATTCCATCTGACGTCATTGTAACTCTTCCTCACCAGTCCCTTTCTCGCTGGTCTCATCCACGTTGTGAATTGCCCCCAAAAAACCCTGCACGCGATTCCTCAGTTGACTTTCTACTTGGGTTTGTTCACTGAACAGAGTGTCAGAAAGACAGCCGCGCTTAAATATGGACAGCCTCTTCTTTCTGTGAGCATCTTTAGCCTGCTTCTCTTTTTCTGGCCTTTCGTCAGCACTGTTAGGTAACATTTTTGCATGAAAAATAACGTAATTGTTTCTGACCTCTTGCTTGTCCTCTGCCTTTATCGAAGCGCGATGATGCCTCTGCAGAGGCTTATGCTGAGTTCTCGGTGTGAGCGACTTTCGACAACTTGATAATCCATGTAAACTACTTTTTGGTAACGCAACACTTATCTTTCTGCCGCTTTTTGTTTTTGCTCCTCCATTACTATATAACGCTGCACCATGTAAGTTATTCCCTGTCACTTCAGCGTCTCTGTCGCCTCTTTTACGCTGCGTTAAGTGTTTTGCTTCGTTAGTGGTGCGCTGAGAGGCCACATGCTTCCTAAAAGAACATTCGCCTTCCGATTCTGGCGGGGGAACATCACGCCCTTTACCTCTTTCTTCTATTATGCGCGCAAAATCTTCGTTTTTCAACGTATCCCAGGAATTTGGCATCGATGACTTAATTTTGTTGTCCAAGTAGGCAATTCTGATCAGATCCCAACCATTATTAGGTGTGGTCGCGTCCTTAGCACTAATCGAATCATATTTCAAATTCTCATCTCCTTCTCTTTGATTTTCCATCATTGGGCTCTCTACATAAGCTTGATCTTGGCAGGCAGTAGAAAATTTAGAGCCATGATTGTCTGGTTCGGTGATTTTAGCTTCCTTTGGCTGCACTTGTACAAAGCTGGTTTCACCTCGTAGTAGATTTTGATGAGATGAGACCGTATCACTGTTTCCTCGCGATATTCCACACTGAGATGAAGTCAAAGGCAAATTGGCATTACAAGATTGGTGCCCACTGCTGTGTGATGTCTCATGCTCCGGCGAAGTTTGTATCAGATCAATGTCACTTGACGGCTCTTTAAGCGTTGCATTGGACAGACAAGTATCAATTGCGTCATCGACTGTGGTATCTGTTGTTTCTTTCTCTGTCCATGCAAACTTTACTGACGCCTTCTCCCTACCACCAGAGTGGGTCATCCCCTTGCTTTTCTCGGCGTATGAAGCTGAATTTTGAGAAATGTCAAGTTCCAACTTCTCCGGAGCATATTGTCGTGGGCCTGCACTAGGTTTCCTTTCCTTGTACTCTCCCGGTGCTCCCGTTCGGGATGCGACCCTTACTGGCGCTGAACGAATTCTTTTTTCTTTAATTGAAGTATTGCTTCCTAATCTACCAGCTTTGTCTGTTGAGCATTCGTTCAGCATCTCGGTAAGATGTTGTTGCTCCCAGGGATCAAACACACAACTGTCTTCTTGAGACAGAGTCAAACTAGAGACAGACTCGTGGTCGTCCGCGGGCGTCTTTCTGCGCGCATAACGCGCGCATCGTTGAAATCTCGAAAGAGTTTCCAAGTCATCTACAGCTTGTAGACTTCGCACCAGTTGACTCAATCTCTCAAGTGTACGGCGAGGAAGCTTTGCCTTGGTAGGCTGAGGTCCCGTGTAGAAGCGCTTTCTGTAAGAATCGGATTCTGTTATCAGACTGTCAGCAGAGAACACCCGATGACAATTCCAGTAATCGCTTTCGGTTTTCTTCATTTCTTTCTCGAGTACTTCTCTCTGCTGTCGAAAATTGCGTTTCATTTGTTTGGTTTCTACATCGATGATTTGCAGCTTATGTTCAAGTTTCCTTTGCTCTACCATGTTATTGTGGTAACTGGCGTAAGCGGCAGCCAAATCAGCCGGGAGGGCTTTCTCTTTCGCGGTCTTTTTTTTAACTTTAACTTCCGGTCTTAAGAGTAAGGGACAGTCCATTGAAAAAAGAATTGTTACTCAGCCAGCTGAGTAATTCCACCGTTATTCTTCATTTCTTGATTATTAGATTCAATAACTTAGCACTTAGCAAAGATTTTGTGTCCACACTGTAAAACAGTAAAGCGCAGCTCACGGCAAGCGCGTGCAAAAGTTTCGTCACAAACGCTTAGTTCGTGGGTAAGTCTCGTGCAGCAGTTACAAAACATTGATGTCACAAAATATTTTTATTTTTGAGATTTTTTTCGGTTTTAAATGAAACCTCCCAAATAAAGGTAACTACAATTTGACAATAGGGTAAGTAAGAAACACTAAAAATATACTTAGATATAAACAGTTACTATATCTTTGTCCTCATTTGTTTTAATTTTGAATTTTTTTTTTCTAAGTGCCAAAAAGAGGAGCTTAAGTCAGACCGGAACGAACTAAACAACTCCTTGAACAAATATCCCTGACCAGTCCCGTCGGCTCCCGCGGTGAATGATCGGAGTCATAGGTACAACAGATTTTCAAATTTGTTTTCCAGTGGGTTACAGCGGAATATAGACCAGGGCGATGCATGGTCGTCACGGACACACCCCCAGTATCCTACGCTGAATCTCTTACGACTCACTCACCCAAAGAACCCTAAGAATGCGAAGGAGGCTATCACACCCATCCTGCTCCTATTTTAATACTCTTTCGCTGTCTCCAAAAATGTCAGAATTTGTGAAATACCCAAGCTAGCCGAAATTCCATTTGATTATGCCAAAATTCAAACCTCAAAAGGCAGTACTAGGATTTAGCAAGTCCTTCTACTGTTACTAGACATATACAAATGGCCTTAAATTAAAGAGTTTCTGATTAACAGACTTAAAAATTGAACCACCTACTAAGTAATAATAACAGTGGACTTTGTCAAAGTCCCTTGCGGTTAGCACTCGGGTTTTAAGCGTCGCGGACATTTTTATCGCTCTAGCTCGGCTTTCGCAGCTCAACTTTATTACTCTCATTTGAATCAGAGATTAGACACTAATTTGGCCCCATCTACAGAACGAAGCATAGATAACCGTGACAATAAACAGATTTATTTGCTTGATTTGTAGCAAGAAAGCTGTATCAAGGGAATGTCGACTAGAAAGCGTGGGCCCACAAAGGCGTAGTCGATTCTTTTTAAATAGTCTCTATAGCTAAGGAATAAGTGCATTCAGTTCTAAAACCAACATGAGTCATAACCCAGCTCGGCTAAAAAAAATAAGCGTGTACTGCATATACACTACTGTAGAGAGTGTTCTTTTAAATATCAGACAAATATGTACATGTTGCGCGCAAAACAGACAGACATTTTAAGGAAAACATTTTTTGATGTCTCTCACGTTAACTGTCGGACTACAACAGGCACTGTTTGAAATAAAGTTTAAAAGCAGCTGAAAAAAAGGTGGGAAACACTGAACCACATTCAATGTTTTTCGTATTCAATATGAACGTCGTAATCAAGTAAAGATTCAATCATATCATCACGCAATTCTTTTAGATGCAGTTAGAAGATAATTTCCGGTAAAACTTTTTAGATGAGAACAGGGTTACGTCGTGAATTTTTTTCCGATTACAGCGCAATAATAGCGGCAGCAATTTTCACCTACAGCGACGATCAGGTCATGATCGTAAATTAAATTTTTTGGGCGCGCGTGTTATAAACGTTTCCGGCAGTTCCATGCGGTATTTCATGCATGATATAAAAAGTAGCCTTTTTGTACGGTTTGGAACGTGCTAGAGTGAACGTACTTTGTAAAAAAATGATAATATAATACGGACACTCTTTTAAAATTCGCCGATATGGCCGATAAAGATCCGGGTGATTCTGATAACATTTTATTCTTCGTAATAATCCCAAAAGAGGTCTGGTCAAACACAGTAATTACAGACGGCGAGAGATAGGTAAAATACTTCATGGGTTTTTTCAAAGATCTCAGCCGAATATAACCGTGCGTTATATGATAAGGGTACATGATTGAAATATCTTTTGAACACCATTACTAAACAATACTATGAGCTCTATTTTGCGTTTAAGCAACATTCTACAAATTAAATATACAAAGTAAAGGACCCTCCGTCGTAATGTTTCAGGGGGAAGGGGTGGTTTTCACGCTAATAGATCCCCCAAATTAGCTCTGTTAGGGCCCGCTGTTTCTTCGGAGGCGGGAGAAGCAAATTGAAAACATATTTCACTTTAATTAATTTATTAATCAATCAGTCATCTCAAAACAACGGAAACAAAGTCCAGGGTCGACCGGAAGATTTCATTACTGAAAGTCGTGATCCTGGGTGGGTCGACTAAGGAGTAGAAGGCTAATTTAGCGGTTCCTTTAGGCTAATTAGGTTCAATAACCTTGTATTTTAATTGTGCAAATGGAGTTCTGTCGTCGTGCTGTAAGTTTGCAAATTTAAAAGCCTCTTTTTCTGATCTGTTTCTCGTTCTAGTTGCATGTTTACAGACCCCAGTCAAACTCAAGGTTATGTTGGAACTGTCCTGGAGAACAAGGAAGTAACACATGGCGTCACCGAGTTACTGGTTAGTCCTGTTTATCTCGAAATATCTGTGTCTAGCATATGTTGTGAGGGGCGTATATTAATTATCCCCTGAGAACTGGCGGTATCTATTTACGGGTGACCTCTGTTCCAGTGGGTGCAGACCGGTGAACAGACCTGTTTTTATACCACAGATGCATAATCAGTTCAGACGAATTATGTGTCTTACCTTTTATGTCTAGTAGCCGGAACGCACTAAGATTTCGTTTGTCTTGCGCTCTTCTTCGTAATGAGACACACAACCAGGCGCACTAAAAAAAACTTGCCTAAGTTCGTTGAGACGCCGGAACATGCTAGTCTGTCCCCCGACGTTTAATTTTTTGATACGGTTTTTTTCAGTCCGAGCGTGCGAGCGATAATAGGGGGCGGGAGAGCTAAAGCGAGCGCGGAGCGTGAAAGTGGCCGGGTCAGGCGTCTCCACTATGACTGATCGACTGTGTTCCGTGAAAAAAAAAAAAAAAAAAAAAAAAAAAGGACCCCGACCAAGTGTTGTTTGTAAACAAAAAGAGGGGGGAAAAGGGGAGGGCGGGGGGGGAGAGGGGGGGGGGAGGGGACCCCCACAAAAACAAAGAACCTGTGTTCCGAAAAAAAAAAAAAAAAAAAAAAAAAACTTGCCCCTCACAATGTCTGTTTCAGCATAATTAAGAGGGGATAGAGGGAGGCCCCACAAACTTAAATCGCACGAGTCCTGGTTGTATAGGTTGCGAGGACTGTTCAGTAGCAGATGCAGTTATTAACTGCACGCTTTCAGTAATCTACCCAGTTTTACTTAGGTGCTAGTAAGGGCACATAGTAAGCGCTTCCCCCAGACATTAGGGAGCTTAAGCAAACCACGACGACGCGGCAACGAGAACGTCACCAATGCAAACAAAATGTTTAATGAGCAAAAAAATGGTTGTGCACATGCGTTATAAGCCTTTGTACATTTCTTTCCCGTCGCCGTCCTCTGCAAAACAAAACAAAAAAACAGCAACGTGCGAAATGACCAAATTATGCGTAGTCAAGGAACGCGAACAACGACGGTTAATTTTTCGTATTTCCATTTGGAATTGAACGCTGTCATTGCATATTTAGCCTGAGCACGTTTTTAGAGCCATTGGCACACTGAGCGGCGAAATTCGCTGGTAAAATATAAATTCATTTTTGACCAGGCGTCGTCGTCGTCCTTGCTTAAGATCCCTATTGAAGAACTTTATCCCTTTAAACATCCATGTACAGCAAGGACGGTGTAGTGGTTGTTTCTAAAGCAACCGGCCAACGAAATGAGCTGTTAATCACAAATGACGATTGAATATGCATGTGCCAGCCTTGAGTAGTGTCCCGTGTGCTGCTCCGATATAACATTTTTCTGTTTTTTCATTCTTCTTAGCTCAGCTCAGACACATATTATTGAATAAAGCGGCGATGAGATTTAACTACGAGCAGATCCCTTATGTACCAGTTGACAGATAAATGAGCAGGAATGTTGTTTATTTATACATAAACCTTTGTTTTTAAAAATTCTATTTATGTTTTGTTTACTTTCTGACATCTGTAGTCAGTGATACATGATGGCTTCGCCAAAATTAGTCGCCTTCTCCAGTTAAGTTTCTGTTTTTTTCAGGCATGAGTTCTGGTTCGTAGATGTCATTTCTGCAGAAGGCTCAAAGAAGGTTCTCTCAGCCAAGGTTCAGTTTAGCTATAACTCAAAAGCCGGGTAAACATTGTAGAGATTGTACGCAAGTTGAGTTTTATGCTGATCATGAAGAAAGTGTAACGGTGTGTGAATTTTCGATCGCGTTGCAAAGTTACGAAAAAGAAACTAAAACCGAAAACAAGACAAAAAAGAAGAAAAGAAAAAGAAAAACGGCGTGTAGTAGTTGATATCAACTGAGGATTTCAGATGATTCCGGGTGAAAATAATTATTCATGCTTTCAGTTACATTAATGCCTTGTGGAAGCACAGATGCTAATTTGCAAAAATACTTCATCAGCCTGTCCTTCTATTTTCGTCTATTCACCAGCAGGGGGTCACTTCAAGGACAAAAGCACAGCCAACTCAAACGCGACCACTATAAATCAAGAAGTTATAAACAAGTCTGTCCTCGATTATTTGAATGCAAGATGTCACTGGTTTCTGCCCCAGAATGCTGGTATTAACGCAACTAGACCAAATGTGATTTCTAGTGTAATGGGTAGATTCATTTGCGTCGGACAATTTTAAAATCAAGGAAAGAAACATAAAGATTTTTTAGGACAGAAACTGAAGCCAGCGAAGCCATCCGGCCCATCCCGTTGTCTGAACTTTGGCTTACAAGGAACGTACCTCATAACTGGGGTTACTAAAATTTGTATGATGTTTAGCTAAAATTAGATTTCTCTATCATCCCAGAGACTCTGAAATTACTCTCTACAGGTAGATAGAGTATCTTTTGAAGCGTTCAATTTTTTCGTTTACTGTTGTGTTTCAGATAGTATGCCTTGTCCGCGGTGCCTGCCTTCATTTACACCTTATTTTTGCATGTTTAGCTGCTACAACATTTTAAGCAAACAACAAATATATAAATCAACTGACCGACTAACTGACTGGCTGACCGACTGGCTGACTGACTGACTTACTGGCTGACCGAATGACTGGCTGACTGCTGGCTGACTGATTGACTGGATGGCTGGCTGGCTAACTGACAGGCTAACTGACTGCCTGACTGACTGACTGACTCAGCGACTTACTGAACGACTTAATGACTGCCTGACTGACTGACTGAGCGACTGACTGAGTGACTGACTGAGCGACTTACTGAACGACTGACTGATTGACTGACTGACTCACTGACTGACTCACTGACTGACTGACTCACTGACTGACTGACTGAGTGACTGAGCGACTGACTGAGTGACTGACTGGGCGACTCACTGACTGACTGAGCGACTCACTGACTCACTGACTCACTGACTGACTGACTGACTGACTGAGTTAACGACTGACCGACAGAATGACTGACCAACAGACTGACGGAATGGATGAACAAAACGAACGAATGGATGAATAATATGCATGAATAAAACAGTAA
>Ga0126338_10002157_pt1 | contig 13375 bp, 12 predicted proteins | sample OrbCmetagenome_2_FD_92529 | JGI IMG/M metagenome (GOLD analysis project Ga0126338, IMG submission 92529) | Coral microbial communities from Petempiche,Puerto Morelos, Mexico - Orbicella C C metagenome | ecosystem: Host-associated > Invertebrates > Cnidaria > Coral | place: Petempiche,Puerto...
GAACAGACCAGATTTTATACTATTTTCTGATAATCAACAACAATGTCTACTCTGTAGAAATTAAGAACCTAATTAAGAACCTACTTAGCCTAAACTGTCAATAAGTACCCCATAATACAAGAAACTGTTTTGCCAAACTCTGAAAAAAGTAGGTTCTTACACGCGGGTTTTTACTGTATCACTCTTTTGATGTGACCCTAGATGTTCAGATTAAAGAGATATCTCCCAGATTTGATCAAGCATAAGTCTTTTTTAGTTTATACACAATTTGGGCAATTTTTTTTCAAGCTCTTTGGCAGCTGCTTGTCCCTTCTACTCTCCAATTTCAAGGTTTTCAAGAAACAAATGTACTCTCCACAGACTTTCATTGCCTTAGATTGCGATTATCAAACTCAAGGCCTTTCGCATTTAAGGTGAGTGCAAAGCCCTGTTTTAGGAGAAAATGAAGAAACAAAACAAGTAATTAATACTAATACACTTTTTATCAATTACCTGTCTGTAAACACTTTTCCAAAGTCACCAAAAAAAGCACTCTCTCGCAGCTGTCAAGCAATGAAATCAGTACATAGTTTAAGAGGAATGGTTTTAGAATTTCCTGGCCCCAGCACGGTAGGAGCAAAATGAAATATACCACACAAAGAACATTAGAATAAATGTAATTAGACAATCTGCGTGAACAGTTTCGGCAAGAGACATGGTTATTTTGGAAAAAGACAAGATGGTTGCTTGGTGGTGTTCACGACAAGTAGATTACCATCAAAAACAACTAAAGAAATGCTAGTAAAGTGCATATTTGCTATCTCTAGAAATTACCTTCTCTGTTTTGTAAGGAGATACATTGCATATCAAAGCGCAGTCAGTTCCATCATATCTCATGTGCAGGAATACTTCAGTAGATATTTGAGTTCTGAGAGGCAAGAAGTTCACAATTACGAAGATCACATTCACTAGAAAAGCTTCAATGAAGACAGACCGACTGTAATAGATCCCATAGATTGGGAGACAATTTTGTCATTCTAAGCTGTCATGTTTATTCCTTACAATATTACCGTTAATGTCCCTGTTCTTTACTTCTCAACAAAGCTCACTGAGTATAGCAAGCCACAGACGAAAGATGCGTTTACACTGAATTATAATGCTTTTATCGTTAGACATGTCTAATTGGTGTAACCAATAAAAAGGCGCCATGATGCAGATGAAGCTGTGATAAGACTACAAAACTAGACAATCTTTTGAAACACTTGACACAATAAAGCATTCAAGGATCTCACCCGATCTCTGCAGGTGCTAAGCATACTTTGACAGCATTGTAACATAGTTGAATACAATAACTAACTGTTTCCAAGGTTCGCACATTGCGCTTCTTTAACGGCGTTTTGCTGCTTGTGCTGTAAAATTCCCTCAATAGATATCTAGAGGGTTTCCTCACTGACCAATAAAAGTATCAGAAACTCACTCATCAAAGCCTTGCGTTTTGAGCTCCTTTTTGCACTGTTGAGTAAGGAGACCAATTCTTTCTTCTAGGTATTGGTACGAATCTACAATAACAAGGTATTGTACAAAAACTCTTTAAGCAAAGTCCAGAAGCAAGAAAATTACTTTAGACAACTTTTGAACATTTTTGGTATTCACTGTGGGTTTACAGTTTGATTATGAAAAGCAGTCAGGCATTCCCTCACTACCATCTGACTGAAAACATATGCTAGGTAAGGTCTGCTGGCAAGAAATCGATCCTGATCTTTTGGCCTGCTTTTGTTTACAATCAATGCATTTTTGAAAAGATCCAAAGATTAATCGAAACTTGAAAGCTAGCCATTATAATTATAAATTATATTATTAGTCTATTACAATAATGTTCTTACCGTCTGTTGCGTCTATCAGGGCTATTACATCTCATCCTTGGAGACATTTGGGCAGTCACTGGGCCGGTGGCGAGGGAAAGTCGAAACTACAGGAGGAAAATTCAGTGCAGAACAGTTTGAGAGAATGTCAAGGGCTCCCCCTCAATCATTTTGATTATCCCTTAACCCCACGGACTGCCCCTGGGTCTCCGAGGATGATTGTATTAGAGGATGCTGCAACACCTGTTGGTGATGTAGCTGATAAAATAACAATTAGGCACCTTTGCTATAATCACAGGAACACGGCTCTTGAGCTTCATGCACAACATCTGCCAGGGCCAATCCAAAAGCAGAAAGGATTCCTGAATGGCTACCAAACAATAAGAAGGTTGTTTTATTCTCCACACTTAACAAAATTGAGGTAAAAAGTTACAAACTGCTTAACTACATACAAAAGCTATGTTTAATTACCGATGAATAAACACGGTTGACATTCCTAATGACTGAGCAATAGAACATGCATGCTGACCACCTGCACCACCAAAACATGCAAGAACATGTCGAGCAGTGTTGTGTCCTCTGGCCTGCGTCAAAGCTCTAATGGGTCGGCACATTGTCTCGTTAGCAACTGTAACAAAGCCCATGGCCACTTCTTCAACACTCAGTGCATCTTTTCTGTTTTCATTGCTTTGAGTGGCCAAAAATTCATTGATCTAAAAATAAATGTACGTTAGAACAAATTCAATAAGTATTTAAAAAGTGATCAGAAATAATTTTTTGTCTACAGAAAGATTAAAGAATATTTCCCTAAAATACACTTAAAACACTTACCATTTGTCTCATCACAATGATAAATTCATTTGATTAATAAATAATAAGAGATTCTTTAAACTCAAAACAACGAAAGCAAAAAAAAAAGGTACAAAGCAATTTGACTACATATTGATGAAAACATAATAGATAAGTGAATAAAGATGTATTTCACCTCTTTTGTGAGTTTCCGAAAAGCCTCTAACGTTCCTAGTTTGTCCAGTGGAAGATTCTCGCCTTGCCCAAAAATCTTGGGGAAGAATCTAAAAAGAATTGATATTTTTACTACTAACATTGCTTTACAAGTCTTCTTACTCTACATCTACACTGCAAATATTCCCTGTATAAGAGCAAATAAATGGTTAGTTGCTGTTGTTGTATACATTTAGATTAATCTTGAACTTACTCTGGAAGTATACGCCCAAGAACCAAGTTTGCATCTGTAACTGCAAGGGGACCCCCTGCAAAGAGTAATTAATTTGTTATATTATCGACATTATCAAGGGACAAAATGGTGCTATGGTAGAATCACTGAATAGTGGGTTCTGCCTTAAAGAACCTGTAGTTTGCACCCCAAAAATATCCATTTTGATGACACCATACAACAGCGATCCATGAAGTGTCTCTGATGTGTCACTAGGTGGCTGTGATTTCCTCCACGCAAGTAACTACCAGTCATAGGAACCTCAAGTTATTCTTCACAAATGGACAACTGAATGAATGAATGAATGAATGAATGAATGAGTGAATGGATGGATGGAGGGAGGGATGGATGGATGGATGAATGAATACCGAATGACTAACTGAATGAATGAATGAATGGATGGATGGGTGGATGGATGGATGGATGAAGGAAGGAAGGAAAGAAGGAAGGAAGGGAGGAAGAAAGAAAGGGAAAAAATAAGTCTTTCCTCGATAATAAGAAACTTCAGCTTGAATCTCAGATGTCCGTGAAAGCATGGGATTAAATGAGCACATAACATTTCTGTTAACCTGCTTTGTCAAATAAAGTTGCATGTGTGTATGAATGTAAACAAATAGCGTGTTCTGTCAAGATTGATCTGATTGACAGATGAAGGATGTTAATGTCTAATGAGAAACTCTACTTTGTGTAATAAGAATGGGATTTATAAGCACCCTTCTTGGCATTATATAAATGTAGCAAACACAGTTTATGTGTCATTTTGACAAACTATTTGGCTAAATAAATAATTCTTCACCTTTCCGATAACACACAGGTCCTGGATGGGCACCAGCTGACTCAGGTCCTACAACAAACAGCCCCGCCCTGAAAAACAGGCGTGATCCACCACCTGCTGCCACAGTGTTGATGTCCAACTGTTTGTCAGTAACAATTCTTTCAGTATAAAATTGATAGCTAAGCATATTGTTGAATAACACTCTCTAATGAATTCAAGACATATCTGTTATAGAACTAGTGTGAGGACCATAATGGGGAAAATATTGATCGAGTTTTTATTTTTTGCAATTTATGACGGAGTCGGCTCATTCCGTTAACTTCCTCAACACGGACCAGACCAGCTAGTTCAATTACGTATGTATTGACGTATGTACTGTCATAATGGTACTCTGAGAATTCTGCTTATAAACAAATGCATAAATCCTCAGTAAGCAATGCCAAAGTTAAGCATATATTTGAATTTTTCAGCCGGCTTTTATGAAAGTGTATTGAAATTATCCTCCAGACATAAAGGAATATAAATTGCTACCAATTTTCCATAATTATAATCAATTTGATTATGATGATCATTCTCAGTGAGTCAGAATGGAAATGAAAAGTCAGAGAACAGCTAATGGTGGATACAATTACTTTTTACAATGCACATGCAGGTACATCTATTGTGTTATTTCCATTTGCCCAAGTTTGGGTTTCTTAGCAAAAGACCCAACCTCAAAGTCAATTGCACAGGATAAAGGATTTGGGCCTCCTTCTTGCTACACCAACAATGTCGACCATCCAAACAATATATTACAATCATGTACCTGAGGAGCTTGTATAGTTATTCCAGCTATTGTTGTCTCAAAGACTTGTTCATATTGACCAGCAAAGCGAGACACATCAGTCGAAGTTCCTAATTATATGTACAAAATAGCCCTCGTCATTACATCATATCAATATATATAGTCAAGGGATAGATAGTTGGCTACCACTTTGGTCATTGGTCTTTTCATCAAAATCTGAGGAAGTCTTGAATCCTGTTGGTAAGTAACTCAAACTCTCTCCATTTACACTACATACCACCCATGTCAAATCCAATAACAGGCTGTTCCATCTCTGCATGGTACGTTGTCATGGCATAACCAACCTGCAATCAGTGACAACTAATAAGATATTTCATGGTGATGGTGGTGATGACGATGGCAATGTTGATGATGATGATGATGGGGTAAGAGGAGGATCATGACAGTGATGGATCAGAGGTAATAACTGTGGTACTATTAATGGTGAGCATCATAATGGGAATGACGATGATTGTTACAATGATGATGACAATGACAGTGACGATGAGGGTGAGAATCATCATCATATTAATGATGATGAAAAGGATGGAGATCATTCTAATAAAGGCATTCAGCTGTCAGGTATAAAACAGGTACAAAATATTTAGATTTAAAACACCTACCACTCCTCCTGCTGGGCCAGAGAGAATGGCATGAGATCCAGAAAACCTAAAGAGAGAAATACACATCGACGGTCAGATCTCCAGAGTATACACAATGATGTGCACTGAAACACAGTCAAATCTGTTACGGATAACCACATATTACATTAAAAAACAACAAAGGTGAGTTCTCAAGCCGTTACTTTTCCCAGCAGCCCTACAAGCAAGTCTGTTGATTACTAGTACACAAAATAATCCTAAGTACCTACTTTGACACAGGTGTAAGTCCACCATTTGACTGCATGAAAAGAACTTTGTCCTATACAAATAACAGGCAAAATAGAAATTAGAACCATAGCTTCACAGCAACTGTCCACGGTAAACAAAGAATGTCATTGATTAGAATAAAACTTATATCAAATAAGAGGTCTAGTTTTGTGAAAATAAATTATTCGTGATTTCGGGGAAATGTGCTACACTATGGTCTCTGAATCATTTCGATTTGTTACAGTTAAAGATAATTATTAATTACCTCAATTCCACTCTTGAAACCAGACATGAATCCAGTTACATATCTCTTGATACATGGTGTTAAATAAGCATCAGCACAAGCTTGAACAGAACAAAAAAACTGTCTATTATATTAAACATCCTATCTCTAATAGGCCTCACAGCACCTCTGCAAGGCCTGGGCTGTGTCCAAAGATCCAGGGCATTACATTATCTGGGATGGGACAAAGTAAACTTGGTGTAACAAAAAGTTTCAGGAATCTCAGAATCATCTTCGGGGACCCAGAGCAGATAGTCAGGTCAGGAGGAAATTGCACAGTCAAAAGTGGTGGGAATAAAACTTTTGTCTGCATTGCTTTTGACTGTTTGACTTCCTCCTGTCAATTTTTGCTGGGGTTTTACCTTGTCTTGTCTTACCTTGTCTTACAAACCTTCAGGAAAATGAGCAACATCTTGGGGAAGAGGAGAACCAAACAGTAGTGACAGGAAATGAAACATGCATGGAGGTAGAGGTGAAGAAATGCTGAAAAGTCGGGAAGAAGACTGAGGCCAGACAGAAGGTGAGAGAGGTGTTGAATCGCAGCAGAATGAGGGCCAAGAAAGCAGAAGCCCAGATCAAATACTGTTAAGCCAACAAGGAGGTTATACAAAGCATCAGAAAAGACCGAAGGAACTTCCTGGATGACCTCAGACAGGCAGAGGAAGCAACAGGCAAGGACGATTTGAAAGAACTTTATTTCATCAGAAGAACACAGGAAAGTGTTACAAAGATCACAGACAGACTTGTCAGAGCCATTAGCAGAGGTGCTCACCGATCAAGAGGAACAGTGAACAAGGTGGGCAGAGCACTTAAGGGACTGCTCAGCCGACCTCTGCCAAATGAGATAGCAGACACAGAACCAGCCGACACACCTCTCAAACCTCTGCAGGTCAATGAGAACAGGCCAGTTAAAGCAAGGATTAAGAGAGCTATCAGATATCTGAAGAATGGAAGACCAGCTGGCCGTGATGGTATGCCATCAAGGCCGATTTGACCAGCTCGACCAAGGTGCTGCATGAACTGTTTGGGAAGATCTGGGAGACATTAAGAGATGTCATGACTGGAAAGAAGGCTGCCTGATCAAGTCTCTGAAGAAGGCAGATCTGAATGAATGCAAGACCTGGAGAGGCATCACGCTGCTATAGACTGCTGAAAAAGTTATGAATGGGACAGTCCTGCAAAGACCGAGAGTAGAGCTGGATAAAAGGTACCGTACCGTACCGTAAAAGCTCCCGCTGTGGACCTTTTGTGGCTGAACACCATAAGAGATACCAAAATGTACTGCTCTTTTAACCCATAAAAGGTATGAATAATGAGGCAGTTGCCAAGAGTAGAAAGATGAAAGTTGCACAAGAGTTTTGTCGACTCTCATGCAGCCAGTTTAGGCCAACAAAAGAGACATCTTTGGGCAGGTTCAAACGTGACGAGAGTGCACGACAGCTGATGAGAGTTAGAGCATTCTCATTTTGTTTGGCCTGGACTTGATATCCAGGGAGGTTTTTACTAGGTATATTTAGCGATAGGGAGATGCAAATGAGACCAACTTGTTAGACCCCCAAAAAAGTTCTGGCCGTTCGGATAAAACAGATCCCCCACGGTCCAAAGGTTCAGAAAGGCACCCTAACTCTAAGATTTGTATCTGCCCATTACATTACTATTATATCAAAGTTATAGCCCCCATTCCTGTGGATAAAATATTATATTTTGTTAACAAAATCCATCTAAAAGGTGACTGTTTCTCGTTTCTTTGCATACCCGTGCATGTTTGATTAGACTTCTAGATGTTTAACTTATTAGGAATTACGGTAGGACATCTTGGCTTCAAGATCCAAAGTCTAAAAAATGTTGTTTACCACATGTACAGATATCGGTATATGCTGTTTGTTAATGAAACAACAAAATTATGTATTACCTACCTGTGTATCCCCTTGGAACAATTTTCACCATAGGCATAACAGCAGAAGACAGCGACACCTGATTAAAACCCATTGCAAGAGCTATTTCACCAATTTCTCTCTCATGAGCATCATACCTTGTATGAAATAATATAAAATTATTGTGAGATTTAAAAATCGACCCACAAAGGTCATTTACAAAGGATAAAGGCTACTAAAACAATCTTTTAATAATACAGCTCAGTGCAAACAATGTTTCTTGATAGAGATGTATTGATCAGAACATTAAAGATTCAACTCCTTGCTGTCATGATGAGGGGAGGGTCAGAAATCAGTGATGCAATTTTAACTCTGGCTTACAATTAGCATGAAGCAACTAGAAGTAAAATCAAGTGGTAAAATCAAGTGGTAAAATCAAGTGGTAAATTCAAGTGGTAAAATCAAGTGGTAAAATCCAAACACTCTAGGTCAGGGATGTCACAGGGGCACCCAACGACCGTTTTCTCTCGTATGCTTTTAAACGCTGTTTTAGGCTACCTGGAGTACTTTTAAAGCTCTGTAGGTTAATTTTAGGTTGCGCTGAAGAAGATTTATCTGTTCGGTTATTCTAGGGGAACTTGAGTATTGTCGAATTCATTACTGAGGGCTTTTTCGTCCATTTCCCGAAAACCTTAGGTCTTATCGCCTTTCCGAAAATGATAGCTTACCTTTTTTGGGTACCCAAAACAACATTATTAACAATCCGAAAACAACAGACATTAAATTTCTCATATCACGGAAGTTCGAGGTAACAATTCTCTTGAGAAAATCAGAGGGGATTAAAGGCCTTCCGAACAGATAATTTACCGGAACAATCCGTTGGGTGCCCCTGATGCCAGCTTGAATTGTCACAAGTTACATCAAGCATTTTCACTAGGTTTCGATTTCCACAGTAATTTACATGTTTCTTAAATTTTGCAGCCACATATAATAATTTGCATGTACATGTATGAGTGCATGAGTGCTACTGCCAGGCTTTTGATTCCTTTATCCAGAACTTCCTGTGCGAAAAAAGAAAACAGAGAAAAACAAGAGTAATGTAAGATCTCGGAAAATGTCCATAGCACTGTCCCCCCTCTCCCCGATGGGAAGCCACTTTCATGGGAGGTCATTTTCTACATTAACACAAGCCACAAACACATTAAAAACAAAATGTTCAGTTTTTGATTCGGACAAACTGTAAGATAGCTTTCAATAGTACGACAGCTGAAGTTCTGGGAGGCTCTTTTGTTCAGATTTAGGACAATTGATAGCATCACTGAATGGTTACAACATTAGATTTTAAATTTGAGGATTCTTGATAATATAATTCGAATCACTGCCAGCAACTACTGGAGTTCACCAGGTAATTAACTATTTATTAGAGATAATTAACCATGAAGAATAAATTTTTAATTATGTCAATTTGATTTTAATACAGACTCGTGTACTTTTACCTGTAAATCGTTTTTAAGCTTGATCTTGTCCATTGGTTTCCAAACTATAAGCTTTAGGATCAATAACAATTGTAACTTTTTTATGGAATAAAGAAATACGCATGCTTCATTCAATTAACAGTATATGTGTAAAAATACTATTAATAACTTCTTATTAACTGAGAGTGAGGTCTTTTCTAGAAAATCTCAAACCAAGACCTTGCCTTATTGACCTAGCGATGGCAAGGTCAGTGATCAGGCCGAGGTTTGAGAATTTCTCGCGATGACCAAACGTTCAAGACTAATAAGTTGCATTGTTTATTATATGGCTTTTTGCAGGCCCGCAATCGATCCGTGGGCATAATATGGGAGAATAAGTATATCGGCTTCAAATACAATCCATATAATAATAGCAAATAGAACGCAAAAATGTTCTACACATCATGCATCAAATAAGTAGACGAATAAAACATTTTTTCTCCAGTTTACCTCTCCGTCTGCTCACCTTTTCTCCTGTGCTTGCTGTAACTAAGAAACTCTCATCTGGAAGTTTGATTTCGCTTCTCTCTTGTACGAGAACAACCCGCTCTTTAACTTCAATCACCTCATCATACAAAACTTCAGGACAAGTTGCTTTCTGATAACAAGACAGATACAAATCTTTGGCTTGTTTAACGGATAAAAAAGATGATGATGATGATGACGATGATGATGGTGATGATGATGACAATGGTGATGGTGAAGATGAAGATGAAGATGAAGATGAAGATGAAGGTGAAGGTGAAGATGAAGATGAGTAGTAAATACTGTATTCTCTCAATGAAATTGGAAGGTGCAGTGTCCTCATGGTTACAGTGTTTGACTTCACATCGAGCGGTCCACGTTGGAGCCATAGCTGGCCGGGGACATTGTGTTGTGTTCTTGGGTAAGACCTTTCTCTTACTTAGCAGTGTCTCTCTTCACCCGATTGTATCAATGTGTACCGGAGAATTTAATGCTGAGGGTAATGTTGAGTTGGACTTAAATCCCATCCAGAGAGGAGCAGAAATACCCCTAGTGAAAGTTGCTTTCATGTCCAGGGGGGTACCTCAGGGGGTACTTCAGGCTTCAGGTATATAAAAGGGTAGGGATTTCACAAGTTGAGGTATATGAAAGGGTAGGGAAATCCGCCATTTAGTTATTTAAAAGGGCCTTTAATTAAAACATTCCGAACAGACGCACCTTATGGCTGTATCATTTAATTTATTAAGTACTATATGAAAATGACAAGAAGACCTCCATTTTTGAAGGTCATTAGAGACCGATCCGTGAGTTACAGCAGTTATAGTGTTCGTAAGTAGATAATTAGCTATGGGAAAGGGGTTCTTTTTTCAATAAAAGGTATATACGAAAGGGGTACCTTTTTAGGCAAAATGGTATATAAAAGGCTTAAGGAGTTGTGAAATCAAAGTGCATATGGGAATTTACTGGGGGAAAGTACTGACACGGTTTTCATAAATCCAGTCATATATATATTCTATTCTGTTTACTCTGATATATATGTTTGAGGTGATCAGTAATGTAATTTAAATGTGGATGATTATGGCCTAAAGAAGGTTTATAGATATCAACATGCATGGGTTGACATAGCGCAATCTGACTTGAAAAGCGTTGGTAAGGCTAAAATTCATGTGTAACTCCTTACCAGATCAAATAGATTTGGTCTTGTCTGGTTACCAATGTGCAAAAGATCATGGAATCCTTCAGTAATAACAAGAGCCATTCGTTCTCCTTTCCGTTCTAACAGAGCATTAGTAGCTACTGTAGTTCCCATCCTGATCCATTCAATGTACTTTGGATCAATTGGTTGATCTGCTGGCATCTTAACTCCCGTCACCTAAGCAGAAGAAGAGAAATGACAATGGAAGTATTCAAATTTTTAGCGCAGAGTGCACTACTGGGATGATCGATTTAGAACTTTTCCGAGTTAGTGGTATTAAAACTAGTCTTTCTCCAATTTTTTGTTCACAAAAATTGGTTGATTGAAGACCATGCTGCATCGCGCCTGACACATGTCATCCACGACAGAAGCTTTTACTGAGGAATGTGCCAAGTAACGCTCTATATTCTCCCGACTTGATTATCCAATTGGCCTTATAAGTTCCACCATTAATACGTATATTCAAAATATTGCAACTAAGCCAGAAAAGAAAACCGATGATGATAACACGTTCAGAATAGTTCTTCTCTTCAAAGATCAGATAGCCGCTAATGCAGTCCGTAGGCAATTACGTGATCTCAGTAATAAGATTGCTGTCACTTTATAATCGTTGATTACGGAAGGTTTGCAGCTTGTTTAATATGGATCTTGTAACTCTCCAGGTCTTGAACCTGTGTAGAAGAATGGACTTCACATTGGTAGTAAAGATTCGTAGCTTGGTTTTTGTGGATATTGATATTGAGTTCCACACTGGTCTTAGGGTATTAAAGGCCTGCCTCGCTTTGCGTATACTGCTTTTTACATCTTCGTCCGCTCCTTCGTCTACTGTGAGGATACTTCCTAAATACGTAAAGCTGTGAACCTGTCCTCCAGTTCCACATCTTTCAGCTTGATCTTCTCCCACTGCCTGCTGTTAGTTCTCATGACTTTGGTCTTTTCTTTGCTGATCCTGAGGCCAGTTTTCTCTGCAACCATTGCCAGATGGTCGGTCTTGATTTGCATAGTTGCAGTTTCTCGAAGTCATGGAGTTGAGTTGTAAGTGTTCATTGTATACCTGTTTTACCCTGATTCTCTACCCCTCTCATAATCCAGTCGACGACCATTATGAAGATCATTAGTGACAGCAAGCAGCCTTGGCGGACCCTGTGTTCATCTCAAATGGCTCTGATACTTTCCTGTTGTGAATGACTTGACAGGATAATTAAGGCTTCATAAAGCTCCTGGATCAACTTAAAAAACTTTGGTTGAACTCCATAGCGACCCATGAGGTTCCTGTCGACGCTGTCGAAAGCTTTTTCGAAGTCAATAAAGTTCATAGTGGAGTCTGCCTTTCTGTAGATTGTTCGATGGCTATCCTCAGGGATGCAATATGAGCGGTGCAAGATTTGTGTTTCCTAAATCCTGCCTGCTCACGACGCAGTTTGTGATCTAGGGCATGTTTCAGCCTCTCTAGGATAATGTGGCAGAAAACCTTGCTGGGAATTGAAAGGAACATAATTCCCCTACAGTTCTTGCAGAACCCAATATTCCCTTTTTTGGGGCAGCTTGACAAGGTACCCATTCTTCCATTCCGATGAAAACTTCTCCATTTCCCAGATCTGAATGAAAAAAGCGGGTGTAACGTGGCTATTGTAGTTTTTGGGTCTACTTTAGGAACTTCAGGTGAGATGTCATCTGAACCTGCTGCTTTCCCATTCTTCAGCTGCTTCAGCGCTCGCTCAATTTCTGCTTTAGCTGGTGGGTTGACATTAACGTTGAGTAGAGACCCTTCAGTAGCAGTGATGCTTGGCACTTCTGTGGGGGGTGGTCTATTCAAAATGTCTCGGAAATGTTCCACCCATCTTGTCCTTTGTTCTTGCTCTGTAGTTATGGTAACGCTTTCCTTGTTCTTAACTGACTTTGACTGTCTACTTCTCTCTCCCAACATTGTTCTAGTTATGTCATAAAGCGTTTTCATGTTTCGCTGTCCTGCTTTCTGCTTCCGTGGCAAGAGTATTGAAGAACTCCTTCTTGTCTTTCTTGGCACTTTTCCTTACGTCCGACTACATCTACTGATTTTGACTTTCGAGTATTTCCCCTGTGTGATCAGTTTCCATGTCTCTGCCGAGGGCCACTCCTTCTGGCTTCTTTTCCTTTCGCCTGGGACTTGATCGCAGGACTCCTGCCAGGTGTGTTTCAGTGCTTTCCTCTCTCTGCCAGTGTTGCCTATTTTGGCATTAAGGTCCCCAATAAGAATTCCGATGTCACGTGGAGGCGTGTGATCTAAAACACCTTGGAGAGTGTCATAGAATTCTTGTTTAAGGTCATCGCCTTAATTAATTGAGGCTCACAGATTTAACGTCAAATCTGTGAACCCCGCTTACATTACATTATGCATTTTCTAGGGCAGGATTTTAGTCATATCCTGCACGTGTTTCTTGTGGGTGTTTTTTTGTTCTCACCCTACAATTTATGAAACCAGCTTGATTTATTTTTTCCTTTGTTTCAGATTATGATGATTAA
>Ga0126338_10002158_pt1 | contig 13374 bp, 6 predicted proteins | sample OrbCmetagenome_2_FD_92529 | JGI IMG/M metagenome (GOLD analysis project Ga0126338, IMG submission 92529) | Coral microbial communities from Petempiche,Puerto Morelos, Mexico - Orbicella C C metagenome | ecosystem: Host-associated > Invertebrates > Cnidaria > Coral | place: Petempiche,Puerto...
TCTTCTTTTAAGTGTTCATCACTTGAGTGCACATGTAAATTTTCCTGACTATTTTCATCCTTAGTTTTCTCAGGAGAATCACTTTGAGTAACATCATTTACATTTTCTCCACTAGTTGTCTCCTGTCCATTTTTGGTATGAACCTTGTTTTGATTAGCTTCGTGACTGTCTTGTTTAGCAGCATATTTCTCTGACTGTGTTTCAAGATTTTGAACCTCTTTTTTTAGTTCTTCAGTCCATAAGTTTGAATTATCAGTTTGTTCACTTAAAGTTCCTTGATCGGTTGGTTCATTAACTTGAACTACCTCTTTAATCTTAGTCTCCTAAAAGACAAGAACCAACTCATCAATACCAGTTGGTTAGCAACATAAATTCAATCAAACCTAAAACTTCCTACATGTATTAGTCCACTAGCATTACTTTCTTCTCCTGACAATCATCAAGAAAAAAGACCTTTCTAACTCAGTGGCAAAAAGTTGGCCTAAACTCCAATTTTTGCACACCATGGTTTTGTTTGCGCCTTCGTGTTTTTTGTACTGTGCTAAATGTTTCTAGCAGATCAGAACACGCACAGAATGCAAACTGTATCATATAAAGTCGTTCTCATCATCATCATCATCATCATCATCGCTGTCATTGTTGTTGTCATCATGATCATTATCATCATTGTCATCATCATCATCATCAACAACATTAACACAACTATCAAAGTGCATACATGCAGATATAGAGCAGAGACATCTAGACTGCTCATGGCAACATTCTTTTAACAACTTTCACATTTTTCTTCCATCATGGTCTTCAGATCAGCATGTTTCACAATGCAACACAAGCTAAAACTAAGCGCATACTATTCTAATAGATTTCGAAAGCGCAGAACATAGTTTTGTTTACCTCATTTGGTGGGATGGGTATACTGTTCTCTGGATTATTATCGATGCCTTTTTCAGGAAATTCGTCACCTACAAGAATCAGATGAATTTTCTTTTGTAATTAAAGGAGAGAACTTAATCTATTTAACATCACCAAACATTGAAATGTGGATGTTTTGACGTACGCTTAAGCTTTATACTCACCAAAGCCTTTCTCTGTCAAAATTACAACGCTATAAAATGCCAGGGTAGTCCAAAATGCACTTCGTGAATGTATAACACGCATAATGGCTTTTTCTGCCAGTTAAAAGCAATAAATACAATCCAAAGTACAGTAAAAATTAGCCAGGCATATTTCAACCTGCAGACGCCGCAAAATTCTAGCTAACTACGTGTGTTTTAGTCATTTCGTTGCTGCATACAAGAACAGTGAACCAGACGATGCCACGTAAGGACGCCACTGCGCATGTCCTTGAAGCAGCGGTGGAAATCACGTGCTGTTCAGTGGTCATTCCCCTGGTAATCATATGACAGGCGAACATGGCGGATAGCCGGTGCATCCCGAATCGGAGAATTATTATTGCACAAACTTCCACAAAGCTCTCGAAATGAAAAGAGCATTATGTCAGACGCTTTGGAAGCTTCTCCAGAGGCAGACGTACACTTGCTTGTCGTCTCGGTATGGGATATGGTTGTGTATCGGGGGCCTGTTGCTGACTTTAATCTCAGCTTTTCAGTTTGGAGAAGTCGTTGTTGAATGGAGTATGCAAAAGTATGCCGTAAGGTTCAATGCCTTTCACGATAACCTTCTTGGAAATTCATATCAGAACAGACTTTGCCTTCCATTACCGATTGATGTCGTCTACACCTGGGTCAATGGAAGCGATCCAAAGTTACTCGCTGATTTGGAGAAACTTAAGCTAGAAATGGAGTTGGAACAAAATAGAACCACATTGAAAGAAATAGCGAAGTTGAGGAGCGAAACAAATGCTACAGACGAAGAAATTGCTAAGCTGATTTCGGAGAAAGCGTTGAATTCTAAGAAGGAAAAGAAAGGAAAAGGAGCAGCGGAGAAAAATGGCGATAAAATAGGCGATTCGCGCTGCCCTTTTGAAAATTGTGTTCCAGCTTTCAGTGTCATTGTGGAAAATGGTCTCCTGGGTGATTTGCAACTGTCGCAACTACGCGGGATCGATTTCTCGTTCGCGAAAGCTACCAGGTGTTTTAACGTCACCACGCCAGATGCAAGTAAGGAACATGTGAGTGTAATTCAATTCCCCGGAAAAAGTGAGACTGATGACGCGTTGAAAGTTAAGATCAGATGGCAAGATAAGAGTTATCGCAGCAAAGAAGGTTATTACACAAGTGATGCTACTAGACCCACTGCAGTGAGGAGTGACACTGAAGTGATGATTATGAACTTGAAAGGAGCAAATGAAGTGGAAAAAGTCAAGAAAGATTTAAAAGACCGTTTTGGAAGTAAACTAAAGAATGTGATTTTTCATGCTGATAAACTTGTTATTGTTGCATACTTCTCAGACAAGGTGTCAGCCTCTTCTGCATTAAAATTAAGTTTGACTTTTAATGGAAAATCTCTGAATTTAGCCCCAGCCTTTTTGATTTGGGCCTCATTTTTTTTGAAGCAGGGCACAAATGATGACAAAAAAGAAGATGCTGATATCTCTGCAAGTCGTTTTGCAGACAATGAGGAGTTAAAATATTCTCTCCGTTCAGTTGAAAAGCATGCGCCATGGGTTAGAAACATTTTTATTGTTACAAATGGCCAAATACCATCGTGGCTCAACTTAGACAATCCGCGACTTAAACTAGTCACTCATGAAGAGCTTTTCCTCAATAAAAGTCATCTTCCAACCTTTAGTTCTCCAGCTATAGAAGCTCATCTTCATCGAATCCCAGGGTTGTCACCAAAGTTCATATATCTCAATGATGATGTCATGTTTGCTGACAATGTATGGCCAGATGACTTCTATACCCATGCTAATGGACAAAAGATTTATTTAACATGGCCTGTCCCAAACTGTAACGAGGGCTGTCCTTCCTCATGGGTGAATGACAAGTATTGTGACAAAGCTTGCAATGTTTCAGAGTGCGACTGGGATGGTGGTGACTGTCTTGGTGTCAAGCGTAAGACTCAGTGGAATTATCAGGGGTGGCAGAGCCAGCACTCAAGTTTTCGCATACAGTATTGCTCTCCAGGATGTGCAGATACCTGGGTAGGAGATCGTTACTGCGACGTAACTTGCAATGTTGCGCAGTGTGGGTTTGATGCCGGTGACTGTGGAGTTGCACAGTTCAGTGAATTGCATCACGTAGATGTCGATCAAAACACACACACAGTTGACATACCTCAAGGCATAACAGTTTTGTATTTCAACATTTCAAAAGCTTTTAATGAAGGGAAAGTAACTTCTGGAGAGTATTCTGAAACCCAGTGTGTACGATCAGCTACAGTGGCTCAAAAATATAAAGTGTTTACTCTGACTCTCCGAGTAAACTGTACTTCAGCATCTGTCAGCTTCAAGATTGAAGGATATAGGGATAAGAATGAAACAAAAAAGGCAGTCATTCACTTTAATGCAACAATAGATACAACAGCAGCACAAGAGATCAAGGCAGTTCCAATTACAACTCCTAAACCAAGCAAATTAACAACGACAAGGGCACTCAAAACTCCATCATCAAACGTACCAAAACCTCCAAGAACTATTTATCCAATCAGAATTCAGAATGCTAACCAACCTTTCAATTACTGGGTGCTTGCTAATGAGTCTGTTCACAGACCAACGTGGCCACCCTTAACAAACCAAGACTACGAGATACCTCAGCTTTCAAATGACACAGTTTTACCACAACATGTTCAAAATGCATTGGCAGATGTTGAGAAAAGTTTCAAGGATGGGGACTTGACAGAGAAAGGCTATGCAAGAAAGAAGAGCAAGATTTTACATGACTTTTTAACCATAGTTCCAACTGAACCAGCACATGTACCAGTTGCCATGTTAACATCACCTTTACCTGAGACAGAAGTAAAGGTAACAGTTCCTACCAAGTTAGAACAACAGGTTAGTAGATAAGTGCAGTCTAAGACTCTAATCAATGTGTAAAGTGAGAGAGATTGTCTTGAGTGCTAATTATTATTACGGGAGAGCAGGGATGGCACAGTGGTTAGAGCTCTCCACTCCCACCAGTGTGGTCCAGGTTCGATTCCAGCCAGGTGCCATACATGGGTTGAGTTTGTTGTTGGTTCTTGCCTTGCTCCAAGGGTTTTCCTACCTCCTCAAAAACCATCATCTCCATTTTGAGGACCCACATGAAAACCAACGAAGATGGCTGAAGTCTTACCCCTGATTTCTCAAACTACTCAATTTTTCAAACCAATTTCTGTTCCCCTTGGAGGGAACAAAAATCTGGATTGAAACAGTGGTTGAATAGACATTAATTTCTGTCTAACCCCATCTACACAACCACAAAAAATGCTATCATGTTTGTGCATTACATGGTTGTGTACAATTTTGTGTCTTTTCATGAATTACAGTGCACTTTTTTTAACCCTTAGGAAAGAAAGAGTGGCAAAGAAGCTGAGTACATGAAGACTTCTGAGCCTGTGGGAAATCACAAAGTGGAATCACGATCTCATCAAAGGAAGCTGTTATCATTTGAGATGTCAGAAATAGCAGCTGTTTATGATAACATTGGCAAGCAGGACCATCAAGATCACCATGAGAATTTAGAACAGCAACCGTCAGAGGATGACTTCTTTTTAGCAGACTGGATTGCAAATACTAAACAAAAACACTTGTCATTTGAAAATGACCAGGAGGAGAGTAACAGGAAATGGGCAAATCGCTATGGTCACTCTTCGCCTCAAATACTGCAAAGTGTGGCAAGTTCTCTCCCTTGGGAAAGACGTGGAACATTTAGTCAGCTTCAAAAATACAGTGAAAGATGGAAACATTCACAGGAATTCACAAATTATCATGCTCCTGGCCGAAAGTTAATGGACACATTTGCAGATTCACTGCTTCATGTACACAGAATCTATAATCGCAAGTTTGGGTACATGGGACGAAAAGTTCCTGCCCATATGCCTCACATGATTGATTTGAAGATCATGGAAGAGCTACAAGCTCTTTTACCTGAAGAGTTTGACAAAACATCTTCACATAAGCTTCGAAGTTCAGATGACATGCAGTTTGCATTCTCCTATTACTACTTTGTGATTGGACAGAAGAGATGTGCAAATGTCACAGAGTTCTTTGCAGAGGTGGATGCCGATCATTCAGGTTTGGATGAGTTTTTGAATACAGTATGTACATTGGAATCCCTGACCACCCAGTTAATTTGATCATCTTTTCAGTACAGCTACCTTTTTTTGATGCGAAGAACACATGCTTAGTCAGCCATTTTCTTTTTTTTAACTACCCATTAAATATGATTACTACTTTTAATTAATACAACCAGCATAATACAACTGCAACTACTTGTCCCAAAGATGGCTGTATTAATATTTCATTTTAGCTCTTGTTAGTTTCTGCGTGTACATTTAGAGTACATCTGTTTCTTGGGATCCTTTCTACATCTCTCCTTTTTATAGGTTTTGCTCTTGCTCTATGGGTCACTTGGCCTGATGCAGACGTAATCTTCACCTACATGTCAGGGCTGTCATTAAGTTTTAATTCACCTGTAGCCTTGATCTTCACACCCGTAGCAAACTTGTTACTTTATGGGTGAATTGTATCAAGTACAGGCCAGTTCACCTGTAACATCAAGGGTCCATCAAACATATTCAGCCATAACAGGTGTTACGGGTTACGGCCCTTATTGACCTCCCTGCATGTACCTTAATTTCTACGGATTTCTGTTAGCCAGAATTTAATTTTGCCCTGAGGTAAATTAAAAGTGAGGCATTGATTCTGATAGTGCAATTTGCAATATTATTTATTTTCCGTTCAGGAATACTGTCAGATCGAGAATTGCGTACTCTGGCAACACGGCTGTACACCTTGCCTTTAGACCTAAATGACCTGAATTCTCTTGAGCAAACCCTGTTGAAGTGCGACAACAGAACCATACCTGAAGCTAATGAATCTAACCCAAATCATCACCCGATACTGCCACAGGTGTCGTTGGAATTTCTCCAGAGATGTGATCCCTTGTTAAAAATGCTGAATGATTCTTTCAAGGGTGTTACAAAGAACAAGTTTGAAACTCTTGGAGATGAAGATGTCGCATTTCACATGATTCGCGACAACGCATCTGCTGTTCTACAACAGTTAGATGCTATAAGAGGAAAGAAGAAAAAGTTTGTCTGCTTGAATGATAACATAGACCATAGCAAGAAGGATGCAGAACTTATCAAAGCCCTCCTGGTGGATTTTTACCAGTCTCTATTTCCTATTCCATCTCAGTTTGAACTGCCTCAAGAATACAGAAACAAATTTCTTTATGTCAGCAAGCTGAATGAATTTTTGAAGGAAAGAGAGGTCATAAAATTTTGGACTAACATTTTATTGGCGATTTTAATTTTAGTTGCAGTTTTTTCAATTTTCCCAGGTTTTCTATTCTATCTGATCCAACTGTTATGTCCTTTAAGGAGACTTTTCTCTTTAGTTCAAAAAAATAGTTCATCTACCTCACGTCTCATGACTGTCTAGGATGTACAAATTGTTTACAGAAATAAAACTCAGAGCTCTTTCATTGAGTTAGGGACTATAGCTAGTAATTGTGTTTGGCTTGTGTGAAGTGTCAGTTACAGACTTTGGACCCGGTGACAGCTAGTATGCATCAAATATGTGCACTGTACTTCAATTTTTTCCATCACACTAACAAATAAAATGTTTGCCAACCCCACCCCACCCCCACCCCCTTACCGCTCAAAATAGTTAATTATTATATAAAGATCCTCTCAACCTCTTTGCTTTGCATAACTTTGCTGTCGTTATATTTTGGGGATATCTATGTGTTACTAGACAACATGAGAGTTGCTAGTGCAAAGTTTTGTGAGATCAATCGAACATTCAAGTTATGATTTCGAAGTGACAATAGATGACCTTCAAAGAATAGTAAGAGGAGAAAACTGAAAAATTTGGCGTGGTAGATGTGATGAATTCATCTTCACAAGAGTCTAGTTTCAAGCTAGTGCACTGAAATGACCACCAAATTATGCAAAGTGATACTCGGTTGAGCAAGGATCCTACATTGAAGTAATGTTTAAAATGACACAAAATGATACCATAGAGTGGATGAATGTTCCAGTCAAAAGTCTAAGTTTCTCTGACCATTTTTGCTGATATTATTCTATTTATAGTTATTTTAATTTACTGAAACAAACTACAACTGAGCTCATGGAGTGAATGATTTGCAGTCTGAAATCAGACTTTAATTATTTCCAGGATAAAAAGACTGTAATTAAATGAATTCTTTAGTTAGGCCAGATACTGAGCAGTTGTAATTATTTATCCTGAATGTATTCAGACAAGAAAACTTTTATTGTGCACCTAATAAGATGATATTTTTGTTAGATTTTGCCAAATTTTAGCTCAAGAAAAAATTAGCGCAATAAACAATTAAAATTAAACATTATGTTATTTTGCTTTTCATGCAATCATTCCTGGGTCAGAAATCCTCACTGAAGACATACAAGTTGTCTGTTGGCTTATTACCCGGACTTGAATCTCTGTGTGCAAGTAACAACCAGTTACTCAGTACTACTCATCTCTTGCTAGCTCCATGCGCAGATTGCAGACCCACGATAGTACAGTGGAAACCCACCTTTCAGCCACCCTGTTAGCGCGGCCACCTTATTACTACGGCCACTTTATTCTGGCCTGGACAACCCCTGCCTTACGGCCACTCTGTTAATATTGCCAGAAGTTTTCGGCCTGTTACATATTTTATATTTTACATATTTTATATACAGCTACAGCTTTGTACCAATCTATAAAGATGGCAAACCCTTTGATGTTCTATAAATACTTGAGTGTGCACAGGGATGCAAGATGATAATATGTACCCATCATGGCCCAGGTTTTCAAAGAGTGGATAATGCAATCCACCAAATAAATTATTATCCAGTGGCCAGTGAAGTGTTAACAAAAAAATGCTATGCCATCTACTGGAAAGTGACTTATCCAGTGCAGATCATTACTGAACAACTAAGGCCAGGCTAACGCACACTGTTTACCGGACACTGCAAACAGCTGTCAAGAAACAAGCAAATAAACTAACAAAATAACAGATTAAAAATGTTATTAAAAACTTTTATTTCTAAATAACACCAAGACAAAGTAAAACCTCTCCCACATTATATTACAGTTTTCCTTGAAGAAACGTTCACACTGTACAGCTAAATTAGAACACTAAATTCCCTTAACAAACAAGAACGAACTGTGCATTAAAATATTGCACATAAGTACAGTGTAGATAATCAAAAAAACATTGAATTTTGTGTTGCAGATAAAAATACATGTATTAACAATCTTTGTTTACATCAGCATTTCTCTAATCTCTTCATAAGCACAAAAAGTCTTACAACAAGGAATGATACTATCTGGCAGCAAAGTGCTGCCGTAACTAGTAAATCTTTGTTGACATTTGTAACGTATCCAGTTTTCATTATGAAAATTATCAAAGAACACCACAAGAAATCAAGATTACTCTAGAAGTCACACCATCATGGCATGGTCCGTAGCTTAGTAACTCTGAGACTAAACCTATTGATTTAATCCAGAGAAGAGCAATAAATTTTGCAAGTTAGACAGATTCTTGAACTTTCTCAATGCATCCTAATAACCAGCTATTAATAGCATAAAATAATAGACTTCACTTAAATAGACTGCCTGCTTTTTACAACAGTAAATAATTTTTGAGAATGTTGTAGGAGAAAACAAGTCTTCACCATCAAACAAGAAACAGGCAAATAAAAAACCTTAAATATGAACTAATAAAACTAACATTGAAACACATATTCCAGGTTCTTATATTTTTGCCACTCAGAAGTTATCTATTCATGTTTATTAAAGCTTATTTCATAATTTCACTGGCTAAGCAGTTGAAGGGTTTTTGCATATATCTAAACATATAAACATTTACATGAAAAGAAATGATGGAAATTGTCAGTATATAAACTGGGCTGACCACAAAATTTGGCTTTTCATTTCCTGAGAAAACAAAAGAAACCAAACCCAATGTTGACTCATTTTCTGAGGAAAATGGAATGCAAATTTAACTTAACATTTTTCTTGAAAACAAAACAATGAAAAAATCTCAACTTCTCAGAAAACAGATTAAGTTTTCGTTTTTAAGGTTTGATTAAAGAATCACCACCACACACTTCTTCTGAGTCTGTTGGTGACTTAATAATCCTCATCCGCGGCTATATTAGCATCTTCTCCCATTTCTGAATACTGTCTGATGAGACCACCTTCATTGTATGTTCTTTGTTGTACTCCAGTGCTCTTAGTATCCTCAGCAGTATCTTCCCTGACCTTGATGACACTGCTGCTTTTGACATGCTGCATATCTACTAAGATATCTGGAGCACCTTGTATCCCAGTGACAGAGAGGAAAACTTGTAGAAAGAACATGGTAAAATTCACAAAGTGCAGCTGTGCTAGTATTTATTGCTGATCAGAAATCAGATCTGGACGTTCTTCCGTGAATCAGATATGAACGTCCCGTGATAAGGGATTGGAGCTGATCTCCCCTCATCCTGCAATCAATAAACATTGCTTAGAATTAAACATTATGTTGGACAAATAACATTATAAATCACAACTTAAAGATGATTTCCAGTCTGTACTGTGTACTCTCAAGAGTTTACTTATGTTTCTTGTTTTGTTTCATGTAAGACACCACAAAATGTAACATTTTGCAACTACTTATATGAAGTAAATTCAAAGTTTCATGTCAACCACCATTATGGATGCGAAGCTTTATGCTTCGTTCTTTCTCTTAGCAACTTTGCGGCTGTAAAAATCAATGCAGCTGTTGGAAAAAGAATTTGAAAGGCCTCCAAGATAAGGTATGTGGTTTGTAACGAATGACATCAGTAGCATTCCATCGAGTGAGACACATAAACATTAGGGTGCTGAGACTGCGCAGTATGGACTGGAAATCATCTTTAACTGTTACAACCCTTACAAGTGTAAATGAAGCCCCTGTAGAGTGATCAGCAAAAAATTTCTCCTCACATCATCAATACATAATCAAGAGAAACACTCCAGGGAATTTAGAAAGTGATCACTGCAAAAAAATTGTCCTGATCTCAATATTATAATTCTTTCCCAGATCTAGGCTCTGTCCAAGCGTAACTTAGGCAAACAAGGGACATAAACATGATTGTACATGCATTTCTTTTGTTTAGGAATCATTGTTTAGCTATTAGAGGTATAATTTTTAATAGCACATGGTTCTTACAAACATGGAACAGAACCCAAGATCAAAACACTCAAGAAGTGGAGAGTATGGAGAGTTTCATCTGTTCAATTAAATTTAGGCAAGGTGCAACAATTACATGTAGGGGCTGAAAGATAATTTGTTTGACAAGTACAAACAGTCTACAGTACTAACAAGTCTTTGTACTTGATCTAAGTCATTTCCTAGGAATAAGTTTTAAAATAAAATTAGGATCACATCTGTCACTCCATAAAAAATACAGACAGTGTTAGGTCCCATTCCTTTGACGTCCCTATTAGGATGGTTGACTGTAGTACAGTTTATATGATTTATTAAAGACTTACATTATTACTGTCTGAAGAAAGAGCTTCATCAAATTCCATTTTCAACTTATTTATCTCTGCTTGCATTTCTTCATTTGCTTTGTTAATCTCCTCTACTTTCTGAAGAAACAGAGAAAATAACGTTTCAAGCCAAAGGTTACTAGGCTACCCCCATCATTAAGTTTGCCGCCACCAATTTATACTCTGGATCGAGAGAGGCACTACGGTAGTAAAGTGTCTTGCCAAAGAACACAACACAATGTTCCCAGCCAGGGCTTAAACCCAAACCACTAGATCCAGATTCCAATTTTAAAACTAACCATCAAGTCTCCACACCTTTCAAAACATCATGAAAATCTATGCAATTAAGGTCAGATATGCAAAGGTGGAGGCAGGGTGGAGCTCATGGGAGGAAACGAAGACAATCGCAGCAGACTAAGAAAAGTGGAGGACCTCTGCAAAGGCCCTTTGTGTCACAAGGCATGAGGAGGTTAACAGGTAACACGCAAACACCATCATGGTAATGATTTGCTTTGTTTAAACTTCACAAAGTATTAATGTATTGAGAAGTGATTTCATTTTCAAAGCATTTTGCAAGATTAAAATTTCCACCCCGTACATGTTCCTGTGGGTGGTTGACCACAACTTATAGCTCATGTTGTAAAATTTGACCATGTCAAATATGATTTATATTTTACATCTCTATACAAAAAAACAATTGCTTCTTTTCCTGAGTTACATCAACTTACTCTTTTGAAGCCCTCAAATCCTGTTTGATCAGGCACATCCTGCTCTGTTTGACCAGCAAGCGACATTCCGCCTTCATCTCGATCCATCATTCTATCGTCTTGCAAATTATCAACCTCTTCTTCTTCTTCATCAAATTCGTCTCTGGGGTTGTCCTCATCATCATCATCAGCCTCCTCTTGTGATGGATCCTCTGATGATTGTTCAGGATTGTGGACTACTTCTTCTCTTGCATCTCTTTCTTCTTGCTCATCTTCTTCTCTGTCTTCATCTCTACTATATTCCTCTTCTTCTTCTTCTCGTTCATCTCTATCATATTCCTCTTCTTCTTTCTCTTCTCCTTCATCTTCCATTTCTCTTCTATCATCAGTCACCTCAGCTTCATCCCTGTTTGCTTCCTTCTCACTAGTTTCTATCAATTAACATCATAATGGATGGAAACATTAACTTTGTAGGGAACATTGTAATAGGCCAGTACTTCATTCATCATACATGCGATATGCAGGTGAGGGAAAGGAAAGCTTGTAGTTTTAATTTCTGACATTTGAATTAATTGGACTTTAGGAAATGAAGATCAGCTTCAAGCCCTGGCCAGTGTCATTATGTTATGTTCTTGTCAGGACACTTCACTCTCACAGTTCTATCTCCAACCAGGACCATGATATGGGAAACACCATTCTAGCGAATACCCTGACAAGATTGTGTTTAACACATGAAATGACAAAATGGCACAATGGTTAGCCTAAGTAGCACCCCAGTTAACCTAAGTAGAGTATCACTAACTCTACAGTGGTCAGCTCTCAATAGTTAACCCTTACAGACACCTGTATCTCACACCGACTCTTACCTCTACATGGTGCCATTTTGACATTTCGCCATTTCATGTAGATATGCCCCCTAAAAAAAATGCTCACAGCATTTGAGAGGCAAAATGCTGGACAAGCATTGCATTCAATGAGAGAAGCAAATGAAAGCAGCAACCCTGCTTATATTTAGTACCATTTGTCATTTTGGTATATTTCTGTGGGCCAGTATATTTTATATCAACTCCCCTTCTCCTTTCCAGGTTCCTCTTTTGACTAGGTAAGTTAAACTTTACCCTTCACGAACAAGAATACAAATGCCGATGCAATACTACTATTTTTTGTTACATGATTAAAATACGGTAGGTATTGAGGTAATAGTAATGGAGGTATTTTGGGGAGCTCTTCTCCTTAAGCTTGTTTGCACCTCTGGTTTTCAAAAATATGGAAAATCTTTAAACAGATTCTGTAAAGTTACAACCTCGACTCATCTAAAATTGGTGGGAGACTATTGTCAACAACAAATGAGGAAGAAGTGATTCTTTCTCCCAACTTTCTCGTCAGTTTTCATCCCTAAGTTGGTTACGTCGAAATCTAGACTGCAGTTTACAAATATCTGTTCACAGCTGCTGGAAAACTAGCGGACACCCAACAACAGAGCTCGTGAGTAACCCCGTGTCGTCAGTTGCGTTTCACTTACCTTCTATATATTTTCCTAAGGATATGAATGGTCCAAAGAGTAAGACCAGAAGCAAAATGAATGTCTTTATTCCCCGCATTTTTCAGAATCCACTTTTAACATTGCCCCCTGAACTACACTGCACGACAAACAAGGGTGTTGAATATTGCAAAGAACGACGGGATGGATGAAAATGGTAACCTCGCCTCCCAAGAGACGGAGCTCAAAGTAACAAAAACTTCGGAAATTGCATTGAAAACTGTGGATATCCTATTCTGAAATAATTCTGAAACTACCTCTGTCAGTTTGTCTCAGTTTTCTGTTTTGCAGCTTTAATTCCTTCTGTAGCATGCATCCCTCTTTGAAGGAAAGTGTAGAAACTCTTTTTCCTTGGCCATCGTAGCTTTAGAAGAAACAAAACACAAACCGCGGTGATAAACATGGAACCAAAACGCATGTTAAACAAAGTTAATTTTCTTGACGTTTCGTATGTACAACATACATCTTCAGAAGTGACCGTTAACTAGATTACA
>Ga0126338_10002159_pt1 | contig 13363 bp, 5 predicted proteins | sample OrbCmetagenome_2_FD_92529 | JGI IMG/M metagenome (GOLD analysis project Ga0126338, IMG submission 92529) | Coral microbial communities from Petempiche,Puerto Morelos, Mexico - Orbicella C C metagenome | ecosystem: Host-associated > Invertebrates > Cnidaria > Coral | place: Petempiche,Puerto...
CACAACAAAATGGCGGAACACAAAAATTAATAATCCCCACTTCTCCTCTGCGGGAATCTGAAAAAAAACCCAAAAAACAAAAAATAAGGGGAAAAAAAAAAAAAAAAACACACACACACACACAAAAGCATATCTTTCATATATATTAAGTCTTTTTTAATCAATAATGTACAGGCGGTGTGCTGATTCGGCTATAAATGGTTATAAATCAAGGTTTTGAAAATCGCTCATAGGAGTCCACAAGCCGGAGGTTAGGGGAATCCTAATTAAGAAATACAGGGAACAAAATCATATCATTTTTAGCAATTTACATACTGATATTATTTCAGTCATGACTTACTTTGCAAAAGGAGACCACTACAACTCATTGAAACCATGATACAAATAAATTTAGATGGGGATCGCCCATTTGGCGAGTTATCCCTCGTGAGTTACATCAGTGAGTTGTCATACGCTGCATGAGTTACAAAATCTTGAAAATTCAAGATTTTGCGGAAAGCGAGATCTTGAATTTTCAAAATTACCACTCTCAATAAGATTATTCCAATGTTTTGAAGAGAGGATTTACTCTAAGGGACTGAAACTTTCAAAAATTGTTCATTCATCCTCCGCGGAAATTTTGATATGTAATTGTGTGTCCATGATTTGTGACGCTGCTGTGGCAGCGGCAAATCTCATGTAAGTCTGGCCAAAAATCAACTTGTTTTGACGTGATTATTTATCTTTTCCAGTTTTCTTCATCAAATTTTAGAGATTCATGAATTTTTACATTTCATAAGCATTCTGGCTTGATTTTGTGCTAATTTCCGTTATTTCTTGACTCTTTTGGATTATAGTAAAATCCAAGATAGCGGATCTAGGATGGCGGGTCAATGACGTCATTTAACGTCATATGACGTCTTAAGCAACACTCGGGGCTATCCAATCAATAATTTTTTTGCGCTTTATCTTAACAGGACGAAAACCCAGTGGAGGGGTTCCATCCACCCCGCTTTGTACCACGCTGGGGGTATGACTTTGCTTGTACGTCCGAGTGTTACAGTAAAAATAAGGTGAAATCGAAGAGAAAGGCGGCTTTTTTGTTATGCCCTTTCTAGAAAAAAATTCTAACTAAGTTGTTTACAAGTTTCAGAGCAGATGATTACAACCAGAACGTGTTAAAAGAGTGTTCTTCCAAATGTACTGCCGTAAAAGAATTATTTGTTAATGGTAATGTTTACTAAATTAAAAGCGTTCCAACGCTATAATTATCTAAATTATCTCTAAGCAGTATCAACTGGTATATAACTTCAATACGAATCACTGGAAAAAAAAAGCAACTTAAATAAATAGGTAAGTAACTGCAGGAAAGCGGTAGCGCTAGCGTCGACTAGTTTTGGAAATTTGTGCAAATAACGGCTAAAAGACATTTCTTGTTGAAATAAAATATGAACAATTTTAGCTTCAATGCTTTGTCTTTTTATTGTTTGACAATACGTTTACAATTATTACAGCGCATCTCACTACGGCAGCCATAGTACTGACATGGAAACTGGTGCGACGATTGAAATAAAATATTTGTTGATGTCCACGTTTGTAAACATTGAACACCGTTGTTGTTAACCTGCACTCCACACTACATCGGAGGAATTTGAAAACGCAAAAATAACCGGTCGTATTTGAGGCACACTCGGTCAGGGAAATCACATGACCGTCGTGACGCCATCGTTTTCGAAAAGTCTCAGTTTTAAAATGTTGTCCGTCCTCACGAAGACGAAAATCCGGCGTTTTCATATTCCTCTGGTTTAATAAAGAGCGTTTTCGAAAAGGTTGGTTTTCGTGACGGATCAGTGTGGACGGTAGGCCTAACTGTAGAAATAAAGCTGCGTTTTCAAATTTCTCCGGTGTAGTGTGGACGCTGCCTTTAGCGTTAGCTGATTTGGATGTTGCCCAGAGCGAATCCGAGCTTGGATTGGAGCCTGAATTATCTTAAAGTTCTTCTTACAACCTAGATTCACCTTTCAATTGAAAAGTTTATAGTTTTTCTGTTAATGGCTATAATTTTCCTGTGCAGTTGCATTTTAATAAAATTTAACGTGGACCCAAGGCAATTTCGGGCAATTTCGGGCAGAAACTACAAATTAAAATTGCCCAAAATCGTTTTACATACACGTTTGGATTATATTATTATGCAAATAAGAAAAAAATAACCATGAAAAGGGCCGTCATAATTAACTCTTTATGGTGGCAATTGAAACGACGAGCAGTTCTGTTGATTCAATGGACCGGGATGAATACTGAATAATCGACCTCATTAGCATTTGTTCGGACATCAAGTTCATTTAGTCTTCTCAGTATGCTTATCTACAGGGAATATGTCAAATTAAGCTCAATAGAAGTTATCTAGTTAAATGGCTGCTGCCTATGCTAAACATGTATTGTTTGTTATAAACTTTGAACGAAAGATTCACCCCCTCGCTCTTGCTGGCTCGCTGTTAATCAGGCAGTGTTGCAGTTTGTTGCTTGAAACAACTTCCAGAGATAACTAACATAATGTATTTGAGACTCGGGATTCTTTTTCTCCCTTCAGTTTGCCTTCATCAAACAAGTGGATTACGCTGTTTCGCTTGACTATACGTGGCCTTGTCAACGTTTGTGTTGCGCCTAGACTTCATTTTTCGCAATCGGCAGCCGGTCGTAACACTTTTGAAGAAGCCCTCGTTAAGTTATGAATCGATCAAACATACTTCGGCTAAAAACGGACCGAGGACCAATATTTCCCAGTACGGCTCTAGCAAGGTACGTTAGTAAGTAGTTTATTGAGTGGTTCTCAGGCCATGCTTGTTTCATGAATTTGCCAGCTTTTGACAACAAAATAATAAAATAGGTCCGCAAAGCGTACTTGTGTGGGCTTAGATTTACTTTTATTCCATTTAGTTAAACGTCAGTATTCAGGAGTTAAAATGCTACAAGTGAATAGGCCATCACTTTGAAATATAAAGGTATAAATTTAAACAAATAAGGTAATATTGATTATTAGGTATCAACATAGGTGGGGTGTTATTAATTTTATTGAAGGCTGTTTACAGATATCAAATTAACTTGTACATGTAATGTCGAGAGGGTTTGCTGCAATACCTAAGCCAGCTACATAATAAAGTCAGCAACTGAGAATTCAACAGTTGGTCCCAAATAGACACGTTGTCAATGGTGTCGATTCCACTGAAGTTCTGAATATGTTTTCTCACGACTGCAAAGAAATGTTGTCACGTGAAATAAGAATAATCAATTTGCTTACAGTATGTAGGTTCTTTTGTTGATTGCCAGCGTTAAGATGATGCAAAATGTGGTAAAATGTTACCGTAAATGCAGTAAAAAAATATTTAAAAAATCATATTGTTCATACAGTTTGCATGCTTCTTTTGACACTTGTAGATCCTTGTGATGTTAAAAGTATATGTTGATGATTGACTAGTAGTTTGCATAGTAATCTCTGGATAGAAGAGCGCATCCATGGTTGTTTCTGGATTTAATATTAATCTTTAAGTGGCTGTTAGCATACAGTTGTATAAAGAGTTGTGTAGAGCTTCCAAAGACTCACGTGAAAAGTATACAGTGCCGGTTTATCAGCTGGAACTTGATTAAAAAGTCAAATGCTACATGACAAACATCAAAAGTATGTCTAAAGGAGTGTCCCACATTGCTCAGTGTGCTTCACTCTGGTTTACTAGGTTCTTATGCTCTTATGACCTGGTACAGATGTGTCAGTCTCATTGTAGGCGTTATAATTGTTTTGCCAAACCCAATACTACTTTGATCGGTTGGATCTTTTGTTTAAAATACAAAAAGATAATAACATATTTTTATCATGCTATACACAGTGGGAGGTTAATTAATGAAATGTTATTTGAAGAACACAATGCAAATGTTATCAGATTTTTTAGGAGAATTTCTTGCACACACATTCATTCACTGTAATCATATTCCTGGTCGTGTTGAACTTGTCGCATATCAGCTTGACAACCACAAATCAAGACATGTGCAGTACACCTTTCATTTCGTGAAAGGACCAGTCCATGTTTGTGAGCAAGACAATTGCAAATATAATAGGTTTTTCAGCTCTTCAATGCTGACCAAAGTGTATCTCTCAAATGAAAGGGGTATCCCATTCAAATCCTCGAAGTTAAATTAAAAATACGTCATAGCTGTGCTCTGACGTCTCTAAAACTGGAACAATCAACAATTGTAGTAGCAATGATGTAATACATCAAGCATGAAAGACCGTGTTTAACCACATTTCCAAATACGGAGAGGAGTGTTTAAGGTGTTGGAAATGTGATGGAATGTGGTCTTTGGTGTTTGACACACTATATACACAAGTACACCTATCTTCTCAATTGGAACTAAAACCAAGGAGAAAAAGTCGACTTAAAATTACAACATCTATGCCAAATGAGATCAGACATCCAAACACCATCACATTTATGATTTACAGTGTTTAAATTTGATGATTTATTGATGAGTTTGAGAAAATTATTTGAAAATGGTTCTGCAAGTGAATTTTTAAGAGACATATTGGGCATTGTTTGCTGTCAAGAGTAAAAATAATGAACAACGTATTAAGTTGCATTACGCTGCATTGAATGTACATTCTCGCGAAAACCGAAACTATTCCTGGAATATTAGTTAACCTCATTGTAACAGTTAACGGCAATTACACATTTTTTTGGACAGAATTAATATCTTGTAGAACTGTATAGGTTCGATCCAATAAGCATATTCTGAGTACGGTGTCTTCTATTTGATTGTAAATTTTAACAATAATCAAGTCAACATTATTTGCAACACACTGCTTACCAACGTTCACCAAAGTGTGCTTCTGCCAGTTCCTTGACTTGTGGCCAGCAGACACAGTGGTTGTTGGATTATTGTTATTAAATACTGCAGGGCCTGGATTGTTCTCCACATCATTCACTTCCTCTCAAAATGACTGCACGGTACAAGTACGTGTACACGATTTAGGTGACAACAGTAGAGTCCAATAACTGACACTCGTTTGGGTAAAGAAGGTGAGTGCTTGCGAAAGCGAATACTTCTCCCGTGCAATCTACCCTGAACACGAGCCGAGCCTGGATAAGTTAATGGCTTGCGTGAACAAAACAAATCTTGTATCGCCGATGAAATTTTCTCACGAAGATCTAAGTGAAGTAACAAAGAGTACACAGTTCTCGAGGGCAGTGCGGGAAGAAAGATAATATATAACAAAAACGAAGCAAAGCAATTTAGAAATGGAAAATAACAACTTACCTTGAAAACTGCCACCAACTCGCGACGATAAGTTGTGGAAAAATATTACAGGTACTCAAAACAGCAATTGTCGCCGTATCGAACACTCACGTCATATAAGCCTGCTCAATTCCTCCTGGAAGACCTTGCGATACGCTACACGTAGACAAATAAATTCCGTCGACGGTAACATAGTGGAGGCTGAAGCCCCCATAATAGGGTTTATGACCATGGAAACGGTCGGTCCGTATGGTCAAGTCCCGACCAAGAAAGAAACCAATCAGAACTCTCAGATTTACCTCGGAGCTACCTTGCCACACAATGAAAACTATAACTACAAAATAAACCAGGAATACATAAAAGCAAGTTAGCAGCCATGCCTCGCACAGGAGTGACAGTATGGATACAACGTAATCAAAAAAGATATACAAATAGACACAATCAACGTCAATACGCTTTCTAGGTCTTGAACGGCGACCATAGTAGCAAAGACTCATATAGGGCGGACTATCCGCCTGATGTAACATGAAGTTCTCACAGCTAGTATTTAAAATCTGTTTCGCATGTGGTAAGAAGAGTCCATCTTTTGAACTCATAGAAAATAAAAACGTTAACTAGCCCTTTTTTTTTTTTCCCCACATGGAATTTACCGCAGCGGTCTCATGACCAAGAATACAAGTTTCAAACGAACACCTACCTCGTCAAGAACAGTTTTCCTCAGGGACTCCAATTGATACGATGGTTCGGCCAGTTCTCGACTCATCCGAAGCCGTCAAAGTGAATTTTAAGGTGGAGCTGAAATCAGTTGTAGATGTCGTCAGTCCTACTCCCGGGGGAGTTCTGCTTACCGTGAATAATAATATTATTGATTAGTATATAACACACAAGTGAATAGTGCTTTTCGCGCGCTCTGATTGGTTAACTCGGAGGTGATTAGCAAGTACCATTCACCTCCACTTTGGTGAATAATTGTTAATTATTCCTGGGAAGAGACTTCCTTTGACGCGTTTTAAGAGGAATCGGGCTCATGTATGGACTTGCAGCACTGTTGCAAACTGACAGAGTGCTAGCAGTTATTTGATTAGAAATCTACTGGCAAAGGGTGTAGAGGCATAATACGGGCAACTCTAGTTATAGTGGACACACTCGGGGGCGTCGTTTAGTGTCCGTAATAGCCAGAGTCCGTAATAGCGGGGTGGGAGATAAAAAGTGCCCTTAACACTGCACACTGAACGTACGCTCAAGTGAGCACGCAAGGACTGTTGTGCAGACGAAAAAAGAAACAATGTGAAAATAAACATTCCAGAAGCCATTTGAACTGTATTTTTGACAAATGATGAAAAGCAGACTGTAATTTTACATAATTATGTTATATGAGAAGTACGTGGTGTCCGCTTTATCGAGAGTCAAAACAATAAAATCGTCATTTTAGTACCACGGAAGTGTCCGTAATTCCGTAATAGCGAGAGTCCGTAATAGCGGAAGTCATTTCCAGCCAAACCTCTATAGCTTTCGCCGGGATCTGGATTTTGTCCGTATTAGCGAGCGTCCGTAATAGCGGGAAGTCCTCAAGGCGAGAGTTGACTGTTTGTGTCAGGGATGTGAAGGGCGCATTAAATCCTGAAGGAATGGGCTTGATTTCGATAGAGCAAGGTTCCAAAAAAAAAGCAAAATTGTAAAGACTTTGCAATAATACCTTTTCCATTTGTTGACGTCTTACCGAAGTACAATAAAGTTTTCGAAGGGTGCTTTCCTCATTTTCGTCACCATATTGTTTTCTTACTTGCGAGCAAACACGTGGCAATAACCTTGATGTAACTCATTACATTTGTATGAATTTTGTGCACAGGATAGGTCAGGTTGTTTCGACAGATACATTCATCACACAGGTATGTGGCGGTTGCTGTGATTGAAGCTTAAGTTAAAAAAAAAAAGGGTAGTTTAATTTATGGAGAATATCGACATCGTTTTGTCATTAATTTCACCACTTAAATTTTATTGAATATTACCAATTTTTAAATAACGAGATTACGAACTCGAGATTTCTATCGCGCAAAGAAATCGAGCGCAAATAATCTAATAGTTTTAAAATAAATCTTATAGTCGAAAAAAACCTTTATCGAAATCTTTGCCGCCATTTCGTTAACAGCCGTACTACAGTTCTAGACTGCTCACTATCTACGACAGAATAGACAGTGTGTAGCGTAGCCAGTGGGCCTTTTCGTTGATATGGCGGCCATTTTGAATTCTATTGCTGCAGATAGCTATTATGGAATGCTCAGAGCGCAAAAACATACTAATTTGCCCCCTAAGCATCCCATAGTTGGTGTTTGAAACAATAGAATTCAAAATGACCGCCAGATCTCCGAAAAGGTCTATAAGAGAACGATATTCGTGATTCGTTAGTAGATTTATACAAATAATGACAACAATTACAATTTCCTCAAATGTGATTGGTGTATAAACTCCTGTATTTTGCTCTAATTAATCTGCAAACTGTAATCGGACAGTTGGTTGTAATTGGACAGTTACATCAGCCAATCGAATTACATTGCAAGTGACGTTAGTAATCGTATTGCGGTGTAAAGAGTGTTAATTAGTATTGTAAGCAACAGGAGTTATCGTACTGTGCTGTAAGTAGTGTAAGCATTAATATTGTTAGTAGCCGAAGCGATCGTATTGTATTGTAAGTAGTGTATGTACTGCATTGTAAGTAATATAAGTAGTGTAAGTCTTAGTATTGTAATTTAAGTGACTGAATTAATCATATTGAATAAGAAGTATTATAAATAATGTAGGTATTGAAGAAACAGCCTTCTCGATGAGCAAAATTCACTTTAATGCCAACAATGAAGAAACCATTCTACAATCGAACAGGAACGCAAAAATGACAAAACATTACAAGCAAACTTAGCTAGTGAAGCGAAGACACTTACAAGAACTCCGTAAGATGAGAAATAACGAGCAAGTCCTTTAGTTCGTTCGCAGTGTTCCAAACACAAACATGACCGACTCGTTTGGCCGAGCGCGTGAGTCCCCGGTCAGCGGGTTTCCTGTCCTGGTACCTGGTTGACTAGCGGGAAACTCTGCAAGTTTATGTATTAGTCTTGTAAGTAGTGTAAGTAGCTGTATAAGTATTGTAACCAGCGTGTGTAACAATGCATATGAGCTAATCATTTTAAGTCCTCCCCACTAAATCCACCAATCAAAACATTGATTACAATGACAGTAACCAATTCAAAAGACTGACTTTGTAAAATTGTGGTTTAGTCTTCAGTGACTGTTTTGAAAGAAACTTAACAGCCATTTTGCAAGCTATTCTCCATATTTTTAATTATGATTTTAAAAATGACGATTAAAAGCTCTTTTTCATTGGACTTTTACTTTTGTGGGAAATTGTAATGGTTATGAATTTAATTGGTAACAGGACATCGTGTCGTCCAATTCACTCTGTAATCATACTCGTGATTAACAAGTCGGACTCCTGCTTCGCGGTCGTCCGATTTTGTGAATCACTCGTATGATTAAAGACCGAATTGGACTCCACTCAGTCATATTACTATTATTAATAAGTATTCATAGTGTCATGAAATTAATTAGTATATTATAGTAATTGTCATTTTATTGTTGTCGTTGCTGGTATCTATTTGCTTACTGATATTTCTTCTTTCCTTAGATAGCGCTGGAATAATTCTTTCCTAATGTGGGAACCCAGTAAGTTTGGTGGTTTGGAGAAAATTCTCGTAAGTCCTCAAGAAATCTGGGCACCAGATATTGTACTACAAAACAAGAAAGTCAACGTGCCGGGACTGGTGTGGCCACAATAACTGTTCCTTCTTCGACTACTATAGTATATCTACAATGTTGCAAGGGAATTGAAAGCACTATCCCGTTTTATAAACACATAAGAAATTATGTATTGGGCTTATCATTATGTTATTATGTAATACTCCGATACCAAGCCGATATACGAAAACAGACAACACCATTCCACTGCACTGCAGTGCAAATTAAAAATTAGCTATAAAGTGGCCTGCTCTCAGCCAATCATGATGAAGTATACAAACCATTTTATTGTTCGTTCGTTAGTTCGTTCCTTCGTTCGTTCGCTCGTTTGTTCGATCTTTCGTTTGTTCCCTCGTTTGTTCCTTTTCCTGTTCGTTCGTTCGTTCGTTCGTTCATTGTTTCTCTTTCTTCCTTTCATCCTTATTTCTATTTGTTTATTGGTTGCCTGCTTACTTGATTGACTGACTGATTGATTGATTGATTTATTGCTTCCTTATTTCCTTGCTTGCTTGCTTGCTTGCTTGATTGATTGATTGATTGACTGATTGATCAGCGCAGATGATAATGTCGCTCAAGCAGGCTACACAGAGAAATTCAAGACATGGATAATTATTTACCACAACGGCTCAAGTGAATGGATATCACCCGTGTCCTTCAAAAGCACGTGCGTTTTGGATGTGACGTATTTCCCTTACGATGAACATCGTTGTGACATGATTTTTGGCTCCTTAACGTCGGACAAGACGCTTATGGATATTGAAACAGAAGAAACACGAGTAGGCAAAGGCGACGACAACGATGTGGACAAACAATTTGGTATGTACAAAATCAATGCTATGGCTCTATTTGTTAAAATATCAAAATAGTTGTTAAAATTTTGAAGTCCACTGATTTTGGTCTTGCATCTCCCTTCCTGATAATTTCAGCGAGAAGCAGGAAACGTAGGAGACTTCTAAACAATTAATCTCCAGAATTTTCTTAATTGTGTTTACGTTCCAGCTTCTGTTTGCCTTGCCTTAGACGAAAAATAAACATAACCATGTCATTTAGCCCCTCCTAGACATCTTTTCTTCTTTTCTTCCTTTTTGTTTTATCCTTTTTAAAAAAAAAAAAACCCAATTTTTTTATATTCGCCCCTTTCCCCTCCATGTGCATAGTTTCAAACATGTCTACCCTTTCCCTCCCTCTACAACGTTTAATTCAAACTTTCCATGTTAGGTAAACGGTAGCAGAGGGATAGTTTAAATGTTTTCTATGTGCTGAAGTGATAATCTCTCACTATACCTACAGAACAAACGGAGAAAAATGGGCGCTGGTCAATCCAAATGAATGATACAAGTGACAAGGAAGGAAAATCTTCCCAGAGGCAGTTATCATCCATTCATCGAGATTCACCTAAGCTTTATCATCCGCCGCAAGCCCCTTCATTTTCTTGTCTTCTCCATGGTGCCATGCATGCTAATCGGAGTCCTGATCCTCGTCAGCTTCTTCATCCCTGCAGAAAGTGGCGAACGAATCGGCTTCAGCTGTACAATCCTTCTCTCTGTAAGCGCATATCTCCTAATCGTGACAAAAGCTCTTCCACAACAGTCGGACGCGCTACCACTCATCGGTGTCTAGTACATAATAATCATAATAGAAATAGGGTTGGCGCTGACCGCTACCATTGTCGTACTCAAGGCGCATCACGCTACCATGGAGCGCCCAGCTTTTCTCAAATGTTTCCTGTTCATAAACAGTATCTACAGATGTTGCCGGAGGGCCACCAAACCGAGATGCACTTCAAAAATTGAACCCCCGATTAAAGTGGCTGTGATCGACTGCGACAGTGGCAAAGAAGAGAAACACAACAGCGCTGAGGAGAGATACCGAAAGACAAGCACTATTAACATGAGCCGGCTGTCAGTGAGCAGCGGTAGCCAACTGTTCACTCGCCCCAGCAGCATTGTCATGGACGTGGAAGAGGAAGACTGGAGCGAGACCTGGCGCCAGATTCGCAAGGCCTTAGATCGTCTTTTTTTCTGGACTTTTGTCATTTCGTTTTTCATTTCCACGGTAGTCGTGTTTATGTACGGTCTTTCGTTAGCTAAGCCTTTGACCGCCGGAGCAGACAAGTTGTACGATTCCCGCTAGCTGATACCGATGCGGTACACCATACATGATTGAATAAATGTTTTTTTATTATTATTTTTAGGCAAAAAAATGAGCGTAATAACGAGGTAATCGAATAGAAAGTATGATCGGGGAGCGAGGTTCCAGAGTTTGTACATACAATGTTGGCCTCAAGTTATCTTTGTTTGCAGTGGTTGAGACAGTCAAATTATAATAACCACGGCCAAAGACAATTTCCCCTGGGCCGTGGCTTTGCTTAACATGTTTCCCATGCAGGTAGCCCTTGGTTTTCTCTGATGGGAGAAGAGCTTGGATTTATTGAACGTGAGGTTGTCATACTCGCGCTACAAAGACTGTTTAATAACACAGTCGTTGCTGTAAAAACCCTATATTTTTGGGATGAGTGGTTCTCTCTTCCCAACTTTTTTTCAACAGAACATGCAAAGCAATAGCTTTATTGGAAAGAGTTTTTCTTGCGCCAATATTACTTTTAGTTACTCAGGCAGAGTTACATGAAACCTATTCTAAGTAAATGAGCTTTCATATCACCAAGGTTATAAGTTTTGTTCTCGGTTTTATTCAACATATTATTTTTACATGTTTGTAATAGGTAATAAATACGCTACAGCTGTTGTTTTGGAAATCACTTAGCTCATTTGCTGAAACATTCCGATGACATTTTGCCCTATAATTTATGATCCGCCCACCACGTTTGAAGGTTTTGTGCTAATAATTTTTTTTGTAATGCCTTAAGTTTCCATATGTTATTTTGTTTACAAAACGGTTTCAAATGTTGCAAAGTTACTATATTTAGGTGGTATTTCATTTTTACTTCTGTTTCTTTTTTACAAACAAATGATTAATAACAGCATTCAACCCAGTTCCCTCACATTTATTTCAAGGTAGAGATTGATCTTAGTCCCCGCCATCTTGGATCTGTCGCACACACTGCCTTCTGCGGTTTATTTGCTCTATACTCTATACAAGTGTGATTTTTCACAGATCGACATCGTTGCGTTTTTTGCATCCTGAGAATGATATCCCTATACATGTATAGATAATTTAAATATTCAATAATAGTTTGAGAATTGTATTTTTAATTAAGGACTCGCTGTATTGCAAGAACGTGCCAAAAGAACGATACAGTGGAATATTTCTTGTTTGATACCCATAACAAGAAAACGTTGCTCATGTTTCATGCCTCACGGGTTTCGAGTAGTCTTCCATCTGGCAATCGGCGATGTAAAATATATTCCAAAATCATAGTTTTCTCGGAAAAAAAACTTAAATCATCTGTATATCTTATACCGTAGTTTAAAAAGATGAGAGCTCGCATTAGAAGACCGACTGCTAAACCCGCTGGTGGCTGAAAAGTACTTTAGCCTCACTAATATAAAGCCAAAGTTTCTATTGATTTTGCCGCCTTCTTTCTGACAAAAGTTGAATCATATACACATCTTATACAGTAGTTTTTAGTAATGAAAACTTCCTTCAAAACGGGTAAGAAGACTGACTGCTAAACCCGCTGGAGGCTGAAGAGTTTTTCAGTCGCACTAATACGAAAGTTTCTGTTGATTTACCTACCTTCTTCCTGACACAAGGAAACGCCTTTAAAATTTTTAGGAAACCTTGGCGGTACTTATCATTCAAGATAAAATAAATACATGGATTTATTGACGCGTTGGAGTACAAAATAAAAAACGCAGAAAACCCAAAGTTCTCCATGCCGCAAGGCATTTTCCAATCCCAGACGAAATAAAACAGGACGGCGTAGACGTTGATGGGCATTACACAGACGATGAAAGCCACGAGTATTGCAATGATGATTCTTACCACTTTCTTGTCTTCTCTTAATCTCTCAGACATCATGTATCGTGAAGGGCCCTGGCCTCTCATATGTCTACTTCTGTTCAAATTCAGAATAACGGCAGAATATAGAAATGTAACTGCACATGTTGGGATAGCCATCAGACAGACGAATATTACAAGAAAATGCACTTCCTGAGATTTCTTCTGATCGAATTTGGGAGCCCAGCTTATTGCGCAGTACGTTTTGCTATCAACCGTCTCTATCCTTAAAATGTAGAAGTAAATTGCTTGCAGACCCATCGATATGAGCCATATTGTCGGTACGATGATTTTACAGAGTTTAGCCGGCTTCCTAAACTGTTTACGTAGAGGAAACACGATTCCTCTATAC
>Ga0126338_10002160_pt1 | contig 13362 bp, 4 predicted proteins | sample OrbCmetagenome_2_FD_92529 | JGI IMG/M metagenome (GOLD analysis project Ga0126338, IMG submission 92529) | Coral microbial communities from Petempiche,Puerto Morelos, Mexico - Orbicella C C metagenome | ecosystem: Host-associated > Invertebrates > Cnidaria > Coral | place: Petempiche,Puerto...
CGTACTCACCTGGTTCACGATGAAATGTAAACAGTGTCTTCTTTGCTTTCCTCGAAAACTTCAGAAAAATATTTCACTCTTCAGCAGTGCAGCAAGGGACACGGCGTGACAATATTCGTGTCCGGTGTTACTCGTCATTTCAAACCGAAAGAAACGCATGTTACATTTGGCGTTAACAATGAGCGCGAATTTTAATTTTTGGGTTAAGTTTGTTTGAATATTTGATAATATATTATAATTGTTAACACAAAATATATTTTAACTAAGGAAAGCTCCGAAATTGAATAAAATTGGAACCTGATTGTATAATTATAACAACACTCAAAGGACGGTTTTGAAAATACAAGAAAATACAAGAAAAGAAAGGGGGGGCCGCGGTCCCCTCGACCCCTCCCCTAAATCCGCCTATGGTTTTGTTTTAGGTTTTGGTTTGCTTTTTTTTTTTTTTTTTTTTTTGACCGATTTCACTTTTTGCGCATTGTAGAAACCAAATGAAAATCTTACTTTCTGCTGTCCGTAGTACCTTAACTGCAACCAGGGTATCGGCCTTTTCTCTTTGTTGCAGAAAGTCTTTGATAAACGAAAAATCTCATATCAGCAACTTTTCCTGGCAAGGATTTTGTCGCAACAAATACGTAAGAGCTTACAATATTCACATTTACTGAAATTGATCTTCTGCCAATTTCATGATGTCATTAGTTTTTCATTCAAGTTCTTCAGATCTCAAAATTATTTATACGACTGAAAATCTAAAAGTTAAAAATCTGGGAAGATATCCTTGTTCGTGACAGGCTAGAAACACCCTCATCCAGGACGTCACAAACAGGCCACGTTCGAACATCAATATTCTAACATGGCTTTCAGGACAAAATTTGCGAATGTTCTAAGTTTCTTTCGTCCATCAATTCCCAAAAGAAACTTGGATACAAAGGAAACACAACCAATTTAGAAGTTTTTCTTGAAAGCCTGAGCCATGTTAGAACATTTATATATTTGAGCACTCGGCCAGTTTCAAATAATTGTTCTGGTTCCGAAACAAAGCATTGAATCAAGACCAAATTTGCGTAGCGATAAAACGTTTTTGTCCGATTTAAAGTTTAGTTGTTTGCTAGAAATTTGATAATGTGAGACACGACATACCCACTAATTCCCTCACTCGCCCTCATCATATCAGGAGGAAAAAAGGCTTTGATTTATTTGTTTACCTTTTATTTTTTTAGCCAGATGTCAACAAAACAAAATGCCTGCCTCAACCTGTTGCCAATGTGGACCCGTCGCCATCTTTCATCCTGGTTACCTTGTTGTTCTCAGCGGCTGGACTCGTCTGTACGTTGTTAACTCTGATCGTGTTTGTCACTCTGAAGAATCATCCGGTCATCAAAGCGTCCAGTCGCGGACTTAGTTGTGTTTTATTGGTGGGAATAATGGTATCTTATGGCGAAAATTTCTTAGATCTCATAGCACCAGGTAATTTCTGCACACACGGGAAAAAAGCCGAAAAGCCTTAAACAACACAGGAACAAATAAATGCTATTGTGAGCCCATGATTTAAGTATAAGATGTAGGCTAGGGAACTCGCCGAGCCCGTAATATACACAGCATCATGGTTGGTACGTATTAACTGTTAACAAAGTCAAAAGAGAGCATAGCACCTTTTGTCCCGATGGTGACTCCCAAATGATATCATTGAAAATATAACTGTTATTTCTTCATACAGATAAACGCGTGTGTAGCATGAGAGGGTATACCTGTCTTGGCCACGTAACTTGTTATGCTGTGATGTTTTCGAAAACCTTGAGGGTGAATCGTCTATTTAACTCTTCCCTCCGTGAAACTATGAATCCAACATTTGTCAGCACGCGATCGCAGCTACTGGTGATTGGTTTCATCTTAGGACTAAGTATAGTTTTCTCGACAATTTGGGGTTTTTTCACGTAAGTATCTGTACTGTCTACATATTACGGTGGTTTAATTTCACTTGGCACTTCACTTACATCTTACAGCGATTTTCACTTGAGTGTAGAAAGCAATTCGCATTTGATTTGGTTTTACATTGCTACGCTAAACGATTGACATCCAATCAGAAGTGAACCAAAACATGAGAAACTGCCATTTCACTCGCACACGTTTCCTGCGTCTTGTGTCCGCCACATGAGTGTATTTGCTTCGATTTTGATTGGTTCTTTGGATTGTTTGTGTACTTTGTAATTAGCCAGATTTCTTTGGTTTTGGTTATACGATACTCAGATGAAAACCTCTCCATACTGATACAGTTTTGACTCTTGATTTTGTTTTAGATACCAAGACAGTGTATTGAGAATCTACACACCAGAACAAGTCGTCGTGCAGTGCAGTGTTACAGATTTGTGTGTGTTGATCACAAATTCATTTTATCTCACCCTACTTGTTTTGTGTGCTGTCTATACATTCAAAACCCGCAAACTTCCAAAGCAGTTTCGAGAAACTAAAGGTTTAGCTTTCACAATTTATTTAGCTGCCACATTGCATCACATTGTCTTATCCATTGTTTGCACCATGGACGAGCAGAATTTGGTTCGAGGAAGAGCGGTCAAGTTAAGTCATCCGCTGGCGGCCTCGGTTGTGCTTTTCCCAATTTTCTTACCGAAATTGCACAGTGTAATTTGTCGTAAAGAAAAGATGGTAAATAAGATAGAGAGAAACGAATATTTATCTGGAAATGTTGTTACGGATGGTTGCTTGTTACGAATGAGTCAATCAACTCCAGATCTTCTCCGCCGACGACTTGATAGTGCCACCAACAATCTTCATTTAGAAGGGTTACCTGGTAATTCAAACCGAAGCCATGCTGAATCATTAGCGACACTCGTCGAAGATTCCCGTACAACATCCATCGATACATTACGAAGTAACATTGGCATGCTGGACCGAAGTATATCAGCAAATGAACTGAACAAAAGGGTAGAAAGAAGTGATCGTTCATTGTTGGAAAATTACGCCAATCATTCCATCTATTCGACTTGGTTATAAGTTGCATATCAAAGAGGTTCAAAACTGACTGCCACAAATTTGTATGAGTATACAGCCATGAGTCCTCTCACAACAAACCACACTAATGGAGTAAGAACAATTAATTTATCTATATTTTTTATTTATTTTGGTGTTTTGAAACAAGAAAGTGGACTTACTAGGCATATTTATCTACTAAAACATCATTTTCTTTATTTGCATACGGGAAGTATTGATAGAGATAGAGTTACCAGTTCTAAGAATATAAGGATGCGTTCCTTTGGGGTGATCAGGATCAGGATCAGTGATCCAAGATCACTCGGATCATGGTGCATCTAAGGAATCAACGAATCCACTCTGGTCACGGATTCATCGGTTCTTTTGATGAACTACGATCCGAGTGATTTTGGATCACTGATCCTGATCCAGATCACCCCAAAGGAACGCACCCTAAGAATACGAAAATTCAGCGGCTCCTACTCCAGTGCTCTAGTGCGTCTGACGTTTGAGCTTTGACAGACGCCTCAGAAACAAGGACTGCTTTTTATATTTCATATATCAGACTTGTTGTACTCAGCTTACAAAGAACCTTGATAGAGTTGTCGCTATCGTGCTATAGACCTCATCAATTATGAAGTTTATTTAACCAATAAAAAAGAGTGTCTTTAAAACACGTGGATTTGTCTGCGAGGGACGTACGTTTCAGAGAAGTTTGAGGTTATCTGGATCAAGACAAGATGACGGGCAAGAAGAGAAAGGGAGGAAATACCTTAGAGAAAAGCACAATATCTCACTAAACTATATTGCCTTCGTCTGGGGTCTGATCGACAAAGGAATTTTAAATATAAAGTGGATTCCCGATTTCTCGAGTCCGCCGGTTCGATTTTTCAGACTTCCAGACAACTCGAACCAAAGGTCGTTTCCCTCCCTTCTGTCAAACGTTCTGATTTTCGTTTCCTTTGGAGACTCGAAAAATCGGGGAACTTCATTGCATTCGGTGATGTTTAGACCAAGCTTCGCTACAGTTTAGTCACTGTTTATTACACTCGCCATTTCTATTCGTTTAGCGACTATTGTCTATAAGAATCATCTGCTATAGCATGAAACACCATAGACTTAAGAGATTGTAATAGCGATTAATATACCAGAATGAGGAATTTAGCCCTTAATTCTAGCAAGCTTTCATACATTAGCTACAGGTCAAATTTAGCTTGGCAAATTTATGTTCACTGAGACAAAACAAAATGAATATATTTTTATCGATTTTTCAGCATATTACCTATGGCAACCAGTTAAGTGTACAATTCTGAAAACGCTGAAAGAAACTGAACGAATTGAATATTTCAAGTAGATTTAACTATGCTATTCAGTTAAAAAGCACACTCCGATATTGGATGAAGTCTAATTTCCTGAGTATTCTCCAGTTCTCGCAGCTCAGCTAAAAGAGCTCAGTCACGGTATTTTGAGTTATTTTGGCCACATACAAAATTACCTTTAAATGGTAGGAAACCTGAAAATAACAGTTTAATAAGATAGAAAAACACCTATTGAAAGAGATAATGATAAACCATAAAGGAACAAGGATGGCTAAGGATGGAGAAGATTGACACGGATTACAAACAACGAATTTGAAAAATTGAGGCTAAACTCTTCAATATGCGCAAACCGTGACTGAGCTCCTTTAATTTCGACTAAGTTGTTTAGTTCTATATATCTCCACATTGTTTAGTCGTCTTGTCAAGAACTCGTGATATTTAATTTCCTACTGAGGTCGCCATTCTCTCCAAAGTTTCCTTTTGTCAATACAAGAAGAGCCTTTGTTTATTGGTTGGCTTGTAGGCCAGGTTCGTAATGTAACGGCCAGCTCCTTCATAACCAACATTTTAAATGGTCTTCCATTTTTCCTGAAAACGCTTCTTGTTGTCTTTCTCTGATAAAACGAGCGTCTTCGAACGTGTTGGAGCTGGGTTTGTTCCTTGGTCAGCTGATAGTCACTCAAAACGTAGCCCATTCGTCTATTGTAATCTTTCCTCTAAAGCAACAACATATTCACTGAAACTGGCGAAATTTCACGAACAAACCAAAATTAATTTCACTAAGAAGATTCATCTTAACGTAGAAAAAAAAATTTGGAAAGGCATCGTGTAAAATGAACCTAAGAGGCTATTTCATTCATTTTTCAAATTCACCAAAGTTCAAAAACACCCCACCTTTCCTTCTTACACATATATCCACAATTGAAGTAAAAATAAAGTAACTGTTAAAGTCGTACCTCAGTAACACACCTTTGATACTCAGACGAGAAAAGTCAAAACGTATTTTCAGTCGCTTTTAGTGGCAGTGTTGGTCCTTGGCGAAAATCGAATGTATTTCCTTGATCGTTTCATTCACTTATAATTAGTCCCAAATGTGCTATTACAACAGATATTGACTCCTGACATGATTTTATACCGTTGAATAGTGCAATTATTCCAGCTTGGTTCCTGGGGTGATAAAAACAATAGTTCTTCTTTGAAACCCTTGGCCTCGATGAGATTTCTCTTTGAATGAATGAATGAATGAATGAATGAATGAATGAATGAATGAATGAATGAATGAATGAATGAATGAATGGATGGATGGATGGATGGATGGATGGATGGATGACTGAATGAATGAATGAACTTTATTTAAGTGTCAAAGTGTTTAGCTGATATTATTTAATTGTGGACACTAAAAGAACATTCCAAATACAAAATGAAAAAATTGAAATAGGGATGCAACTAATGTTAATAGTCTGTTTTAAAATTTACAATTTTGATTGTTGTTTTTTTAAGAATATTCACAAATTTATTATTTTTGTTACAAGGTAATAAAATTCCATTGTAAACGTGGTTAAGAGATAAATAAGCTACAATTGATGCACGTGCCCTCAATAAAATGAGTCAGGTCTTTCTTTCTAAGGCTCTTTTTTTAATTTTTCCTACCGCTGGACTCAAGTTACAATTTGTTCTTGTCACTAAGGCTAAAATTCAGTTAAACTGTTAGACAAAAAAAATTGAATGAACATTAGCACCGCAAATAATAATTTAAACAAATCAAGACTAGAGTGATAAATTGAGCTATTAAGGCTCAACTGCAGTCATTTTGAGTCTACATAGACAGCTTTAGAATTTCATTTGCAAAAATAGTTTAAATTAATTACAAAGGGATCGGAACGGCTCTTATTCAAGTTGAACCACAAAAATGCCGGTTAAAAATTCGGCTATCGAGCAAGTACATATTGATTTTTGACTTGAAAATCTTTTAATTTCCTCAAGATTATCGATTCTCTTGCGTTTTTTTCTTCAATTAAGACAAGTGTAACCTGTCAAAGTTGTTGTATGTCAAAAGAGGCCCTGTTTGCCTTCAAGAAAACAAACTTAATTGGAGAGCAAATGGCTCAAAAACCTCTTTGAAAAGTTTCCCAATAAAATTAGAGGATTGTTCGGCTTTCGAAATGCGAGCTCTCCGGGAGGAAAACTCGGAAATTTTAAGGGAGAGGAAACTCAAATAGAACGGAAATTCCTTGTAAGATATTCTTGACAATCTGGGTATACGTATACCTAACAAGGATGTCCTGATGCAAAGCTATATTTAGCCTTTTGGTCCATATACAGATACAATACAAGTGAATATATGAAAGATCACATGTTTGAACTGCAGAGAAAGATATGAAGACATGAAAGATCGCCACAGTTGTACACACAATTTGTTTCAGTTGTGAAATTAAGGCCTGAAAAAATTCCAGGCTTGAACGGGATTCGAACCCATGCCCTCTGCGACACGGTGCAGTGCTCTTCCAACTGAGCTATCAAGCCAACTGGAGCTGGTCACATTGTGAGTTCGTAATGTACCCGTAGATGGTGAAGAATACAAGTGATGATGTCACCATCTACGGGTATATTACGAACTCACAATGTGACCAGCTCCCAACTGGCTTGATAGCCATCTGGGAGGAATTCCGAGAGAGACCAGGAATTCCGAGACGGACCAGGCAAGAGTCTCAACTTCGATTATTGGCACCGGCCGGCCGACAATTTTTAGCAGAATGCAATGTGTCAAGATTTCATCAATCAATAATTTTAAACCGTGAAGAAGAGTAAGAGTAGCAAGTCACAGGACTAACATTAAGGTAAGAGAAACAATTCACACGTACGTTTCTTCCGGATAATAAAGACTTTTATTATTATATTAGCCACGAAGAGTGTCCCCCTTGAAGTTTACCTTTAATATTCTGATCGCTTATTTGATACTTTTATTGACCTTAGTTACATCACCTTGGTTCAAAGGCAATGAGCAACTTGCACCATTTCCCTTACAACTGATATTGAAAATAAAAGGAAGTTGTTTAATAGAATAATCAGTGACAACTGGTCAAGTTCAGGTCTCAGAAACTCCGCTTCATCTCTCATTATTTCACCTCTTTCTTGGCTAGTGACATACAAATTGGCACTAAAGGAGAACTGTATGACGGCAAAACCATTTTCTTTACTTGCAGCGATCCCCCAGTAGTGTTTTTTGATGGGATGTAAACAATTCCACGTTGGCTGAAATCGAAAATTTCATCTTCACTGTAGCTGGAATAATCATCCTCATCTGTGAGGAAGGGTATGGTGTCTGCTTCAGATGGAAGAGTCTCGTACTCTGATGACGGCTGAATCATCACGAACAACAGGCACGTCAATACACTGACAAGACCAAACAGACGGAAGGTTACATTGGTGTCATAACCCTGGATTAAGATCCCACCAATTATCCCTCCGAGGCTTCCTCCTACCCCTAGATACAAACCCTGGAGTAGAAATAACCCTGTGGGAAAGGTAGATCTCGGAGTGTAGTTGGTGATGTACAAGAGAAATGCTGACCAGGCAGTGGAATGGGAGATTCCTTGCAGAAGCTCAACCGGTGGGGTAACCCACGCGGAATCTGGGGTGCTCAGCCACGAGTAGATCAGAAATCGTAGGGCATACGAGGCAAGGCCGAGATAAACCATTCCGATATACCCCATGTACATCATCAGTATCGGAGCTGACAGGGACATAATGGTGTCGGAGAGATACTGACTGACCACCGTCAAACCTACCACGAGATCTGAGCCACCTATATCCACGATATTCCAGTAAACAAAGTTGAACAGGACCCCCCGGAGAATACCCATGATAAGTACTATGAATAAAAACATGACGTTGCCCACTGGTATCAATTGCCCCAGTGATTCTTTTATTTCGAAGCTGCGACGGCGCCTTCTGTATGTGAAATCAAATTTGATTGAGATCACTACGGCTACGGCCATGAGCAGTGAGAAGATTATGAAGGCGATATGGTAATTGGCGTATTCGACGTCACAGATTGTTATTTTAGGTGCGAAACGGAGCGTTAAACCTGTAGCAAAAGCTATGAGTCCAATACCAATAGAACTGTAGATATTGTTGTTAATAACATTTTGATATAGGACCCCCAAGTGTTCCAAGAAAGTTCCGTCAAAATGAGTGTTGAGATCATCTGTTGGCGACTGAAAGATTTCACTGGCGAATACAATAAACAGCAACTCGGTGAATATTGTATCAGAATACGGGTTCTTTCTCTTGTTGTAGTATGGCGCACCTCGTGATTTAAAATCAAATGGTTTTCGTTGACTTTTTGCTGCGTTGTTGCTCGTCACAACTTCCAATTTCATTCCCGGTAAACTAAAACTATTGACAAATGACCTTTTTAAAGCAGCAAATCGTAAATGGCTTGATGAGGATCTACTTTTCACGTAAGTATGTCCAACGTCTCTTTTGGATGCCCTTCCATGTAACCTTTGTCCTTGGAAATTGCGACCGTTTTGTTCGTGTTCTGGCAGATCGTTAGGTTCCTCAAACGAAACTAGTCGATAGTTTACAAGCGAAATATTCTTTAGCTCTCTCTTTTCAAGATCTGTCAAGGAATCGTCATCTGTAAGGCTAAGCTCCGAACTGGTGTTATTTCCTTGATTGGGACACTGATCACTTGCAAACGAATGTGGCACAAGCAAGAGTGGAACAGTGAAAGCAATCCAGCTCACCAGCGAGAAAACAAGTATAATTTTTCTTATCTTATACTTATTGGACACAAAGCTCCATATTGGAGCACAGAGTAAGGCGATGAGGGGCCGAATTCCTCCGAGGATTCCGATTTGCCATGGGTCCATTCCAACAGCTCGGTAGTACAAGTTCAGAAACGGGAAAAGAGATCCCAGTGCGCCATAGAAAAAGTAATAATATGCAGTGGGTAGCCATGTTTTCAATTGTGCCTTGTTTACTTTCCAGTGTCCGCCTTTTAGAATTTTCCCCATCATAAAATATTTTGAGGAGAAAGTTATAACAGCAGCGAGATGTGACGCTTATTTTTCAATTTCGTTTGATTGAATACGTTTGGTATATCCTTCCTCGAAGTTTCAACCCTAACTCATGATATGGTTCTTGTTAAGAAATCATCATGGGCTCAATCTAGAGGCAATAAGTCAATTCCACGGAGCCAAACACCACCTTAACATGCGTTCCAAGAAGATTTTCACAATCCAAATGTCCTTTTTTCGCGGTACGATTTTAAATATTATTTCCTTGATTGTAGCAGCTAAGAACGACGTCTTAGAAATATAAGAAGAATAAAGAATATATTAACAGCCACACTGTATATAATCATCAGATTTTTGTCGATTGTTTTGGTTGCTAGGATTGACAAATTAACATAAGTGAAAGTAGAATTGAGTGAAAAAAATATTAGACTTTGAACTGAAATCTTCTTTGTATTTAAATATATTTTTGCATTTCTAGATTTTTATTTTTTCCCTCGAAACTTTTGGTTCCATAAACTGAGCTTGTAATCAACAAAAAAGAAAATATGCAAGATTTCGGTTTAACGTTAAAAAGCTGGTGCAGTTTAAATCAAAATAAAGTGGGGTAACATTTGTCTGATGCAAATTTTTAGACGCCTGTACAAATAATACTTCGACCAACTGACAAATTGCTTTGCGAATGAGTCACAGAAAAAAACATTTACTCCAAGACTGCTTTTTATCTGTTTACTTTCGCCCTTTTTCAGCTTCTTTGCTTTAGGTTATTTTTGCTCCGTTATGCTTCAGTTTTTCGACCATGAGCCGGGTCACTTCTAACAGGACAAGTTACCCGATTAAGCAGTATTCGCGAGAATGTCACGCAAGCTTTTGCTATGAGTTTGGGAGGGGGGCTTAGTGACTCATAGGCATAAAAAAAGACACCTTTTACAGATAATAACGTAAATACTGGCTTAAGCACATTGTTGGCATCCGTGATACATCTATGTTGTTTTAATAGCGAAACAATACCCGTAAGGTTTGCCTGTCGATCAGGGGGTTCATATATAGACACCTTTTATGACGTTTTGAAAATTAAGGTGGCTATGAACCCTAAGTACAGGATTTTTTAAACTTTGCCACAAGTTGCGTCTTATCCTGCCAGGGCCCATGATCCTGCTTATCAAAATTTGGTAGTATAAAAAAATTTCATCGTGCCGTTTTTGAATTATAAGCGCTTAAGGTGGCCAAACTCAGTGTTTCATTCATCTTTTCCTCCAAAACCCTTGATCCTTTGGTCGCCAAAAATGGCAACACGCAAGTTAACAAAAACTTTGGTGTTTTGATAGTTATGGCGTACGTCCCGTTGCCATGGCAACATATATAAATAGAAAACAAATCAGTTTTGTTTATTTGCAGAAAATCGAGTCATTAGGTTTTCTTTATCATTTGCATGCAACAAGCTTGTAACGATGCTCACAAGTTAAGACTATTTGAATTTATATTAGTTTAACACAGCAATCTTTAATCACCTTGTTGAAGGATAACTGGAATATCTAGGATTTTCTCTGTTAAATTTCAAAAAAAAATTCATACTCCAGGTACTTATTTCCTGAGGCATTTTTGTGCCAAATATCGTGAAATGAGTGGTTCCCACTGATTGACTGAAAAAGATTCAACGAAATGAAACTTCATTTGGAGGCTTCCAAGATCTAACCAATTGCAGCCATACAGCTCTGACAAGCTCTGAAGGTCGAAAAAAAAATATTGACATTTTTCATGTCATCATCATTACTTTCGGCGGGTGCCTTTCGCGAAGAATTCTTACGCGCGTCAGTTTCAATAAAACGAGGAAGCATGTTTCCAGAAACATTCACAGCGCGTGCGTATGAGTGCATGTTTCCCCAACGTTCCCGGTTTTGCCATACGGAAAACATTGTTTCCAGCATCAAATTTTGCTTCCAAGATGCAGATTATGCTTCCGCTACACGGCAGACAATTTTAACGAGAATTCGAACTGGCGAGCAGTTAGAAAAATTGTGCGAGCACGTACAAGTGAGCACTCATCTAATTTTTGCGAGCGATTCGAGCAAAGGCAAAATTTTGCGGGCACCTTTATATTGAATAGGACCATTCGATACCCTTAATTAACGTTCGCACACGTATACTTGCTCGCGTCTAGTTGTCGTGACATTATTCTGAGCAAGAAAATGCGTATAAAACTGTGAGAGTCGATCAAGTTCTTGGCAGTGTACATTAAGCGCCTCAGCCAGCAAGATCTGGGAACATTTCATCGTCAGGTTTGATCGACCGGCGAGTCTCCAGCGAAGAATGAGTAATAATGAAATAATAATTACAAGGGATTTGGTTCGTTCGGGTTACAGAATTTTTGTAGAATTCATCTTGACGATTTAAAATATTATCTTTATTTGAATTCATTAAATGATTCTGGTGATCGCTGCCGATTTGAGTCGAAGTTTGAAATCGTTCTTAGTCTGTTTACACGTACTTCGCGAAATATCGACTCGATTCGCGGCACTTTGCATTTGTGTATAGTCTACTGATCTGAACGAATAGCCACCGTAAAAATTAATATGTGAGACTTTCGTCGGCGAATTGCCATGCAAATAGTTATCCCAAGTCATGGTATTGTGAAATTCTTTCTTCAAATCTTCGAAGCGATTCCGGTTTATTTAGGTCAGCTTTGCATTCCCTGTGGAATGAGTACGCTACATCAACTGGAGTTTACAAGCTCATGGAAACAGTATTTCAGAGTTAAGAATCTGAAGAAGTTTGGATGATAAACGTGCAATATAGCTAAACAACTTTAAGATCGCCAAGAAAAGATTATTTCATTGACATGTATATGTTATTGGCCGGCTGGGAGGTCCATATAGTGAAAAACTGTGACCGAGGTCTTGAAAACGATGCCCGAGGCCCCAGGCCCCATTTTCGAGCCCGAGGTCACAGTTTTTCACTATACGAACCGACCCAAAGCCGGACAATAACATTTCTATCATTTTTTCTTGCGGTAAATTGGCTTACAAGTGCGTTTGTTTACGCAACTTTGTCATTGAATTGGCTTACGCGCCGTGCACAAACCATTCGAAAATAAATCTAACGAGCGAACGAGCGAGTAACTCAGATGCTAGGCAAAGAAAGATGTATTAAAGACCATTAAAGTACAGATTTATTTCGAACTAGTTTATGTTAGTTGCATGTAGTTCACTAGTTAAGTTCTCCGAAAATGTTTTTCCGATGTGAAATTTCGTTCAAAGATTGAACTTGTACTACAAAAACAATTTCTTCAGCGTTGCGAATCACTCGAAATCAGAGTTTTCTACCGTAAATCGAGTAGCACATAGCGAGGAAATTCGTTAAGTATATTCCACACAAATTCTTTCAAATACAGCAATGATCATAGAGATAAACTCAACGGCAATTGACTCATTTTTTTACTTAAAATTGTACAGAGAGACAGGATTACGCGCCATTACAGCGCCGAGCTTCAAAGAGCCAAACAAACTCTCAACCTCAAAAAACTCAATTGAATTTACTTACTGTGACTTTCCTTGCCATTTAAAGTGAATAGAGATAAACTTGCGTTGATTAATTGTCGATGGAAGTGTAAAAAGGGCGAAAGATTGACCATTACCACTAATTCGTTCACGAAAATAGACTGATCAACTTGACGGATTCCGCCCGCTCCAGCAACCAATCAGATTGCAGGATTTGTTGAATTGGGCCTGCTCATGAACTGAGAAAAAGATAAACTACGGAAATTCATTAAAGTGCCTATGAAGTGAAAATTGTTTTTGTCTAGTTATAATATTTACCTTTTGAAAAACAAGATTCCAAAGTTTGAAACGTCTAGCTTAAAAACTAACGATTTTATAAGCGCTCAAAGTTGTACCATTTTGACCTCAAAAATGGTCTTTGAATACACACTTACGCCATAAGCCGGAAGTTACATGAAAGCGAGGCCTAAGGGCCCTCCAGTCGGCGCGAGTAATTATGGCGGATGCTATGTTAGAAAGTGCAAGATCAAATAGTGCTGC
>Ga0126338_10002161_pt1 | contig 13357 bp, 4 predicted proteins | sample OrbCmetagenome_2_FD_92529 | JGI IMG/M metagenome (GOLD analysis project Ga0126338, IMG submission 92529) | Coral microbial communities from Petempiche,Puerto Morelos, Mexico - Orbicella C C metagenome | ecosystem: Host-associated > Invertebrates > Cnidaria > Coral | place: Petempiche,Puerto...
ACTTTGTTCGTTTAAAAGTGTGGACGTATTTTCTATTTGTAATGAACGATATTGTTTCCAGTTTTGCTATTCTCCACAGAAATTCGCTTCAGTAGTCACAACAACTCGGAAAAGAAAAACATCAACACGAAATTGAATTGTTTGGTCTTCAATTGTTTGTGGATAATGAACCATGCAAGAAGCTATTGATGTTAGTTCAATGTCTAGGTTAACTTGCACGAGCACAGAGTTTTATCAGCAGATTTTGTTTGAGACGTATTAGGAGATAAGGTTGGACAACTTTTAATTATTTTAACGCACATCGCGGAGAGTGGAAGAGATCTATAAATCTGTCACTGTCGTCTTTAATGAAAGTTATCACTTGCCAGGATGTTAACCAATTTACTACTGGCCAGATAAAAAGCGTGAACATTCTATGTTTTTGGTGTAATTAACCTGGTTTTTACACTCGTAGTTACACGGAAGTCAATCTGGGAAAACGTCCTGTGAAAAATTTATTAATCTATTTTTTGTTCGTTGATTAGCGTGAACACCATTCTTCCAGTAAGAATAGCATATTCCTAAATAAACCTGCTATTTGAAAATAACCGCCGGTGGTTTTATTGTATGATGTGACGCTGCCATAAACTGCTATTGATCCGTGAAAACTAATTGCCACGTGCGATGAGATGATAAAAGATTAAATCATAGCAAAAAATTCCCTGGGAGTGAAGTAATCTCGGTTTGACCACTAAGACCATCGACAGATCTCTTGTGTTTTGACTTATTGCGCTTAAACAGAATCTGCAAGGCCGTATTTGTTTACAAGTTTACTTTTCCCCGATATGGCGGCCTTTCGGGGATTATGGCTATGTCTGCTAGGGGTAGTATTGTTATGTTTTTCAACCGGCGTTTTAACGAAAGGTGCAAAAAGTAAACGAAGCCCAAGGAAAAATGCCGTTCGTTACACTGTTCATGAAAAACCGCCGGAGTTGGTTGTGAATGCTGATCCCGAAGGAGTAAAAGTTCAAGCCAAACCTTCAAAGCTTCAAGTTATTGCTTACCCTCATTTACAAGGTTTTCATCCATACGAGCACACGGCAGTGTTGGGCCCGCATAGTCCGCCCGTGAATATTGGACCAAACGCACCTCCGGTTCACATTGGACCACATGTGCCCGCTGTTCATCTTAGTCCTCGAGTTCCAAGTCTTCACTATGGAACAAACGCACCCCTTCTACACGTCAGGCCACATGTGCCTTTTGTTCATATGACGCCGCCCGTTCACGCCGTTAATGCGCTCACCGGTCCGCCGGTGCACGTTATGTCGCCATCGACAGTATATCATCAACCACCAATTGTTTTCCATCAACCACACTTTCAATATCCCGCAGGCTTTGGCGGATATGGTGGGTTTGGAGGCTATGGAGGCTATGGAGGCTATGGAGGCTTTGGTGGGTTTGCTGGGGGACCCGGTTACTTTGGACGCTCCACAATACCTGAAAATGCAGAAGAGGACGATGATGATAGTGATGATGATTCTGAAAGAGACGAGAGTGAATCTCATAAGCATAAAGGGAAATCAAAACGCGAAATCGTAGCACAGAAAGTCAAACGTCAGTGGTTTGGTTGGCATCCATTTCCCCACACAGTGAATGTAGGACCTCACACTCCACCCATTCACGTTGGTCCACATTATCCTCCGGTTCATATTGGGCCTCACGTACCTGCAGTCCATATTGGTCCACATGTTCCAGTTATAAATGTCCCATCTCATGTCCCAGCCATTCATGTACGTCCCCATGTTCCCGCTGTCCATCTTGGGCCTCCTGTGCCTATCATAAACGCTGGAAATCACTTCCCAGCTGTGCATGTCACCTCTCCACCTACAATCTATCATCGTCCTCCAATTGTCATTCACCAGCCTCATATTGTGCACCCTTATGGTGGATGGAAGAAGCGATCAAAGATAGCTAAGGCTGTGGACTCTAAAAAAGAGAGCTCCGCGGAGACTGTCAAGGATGAAGCTGAGCAGAGTAGTGGAGATAAAGAAGCAGAGCACGAGGACGAAAAGCCGCAAAAAGAGGCAACAGATGTAACGCAACCTACTGCAAATACAGAAGCAGGGCAAACAGCGACAGAGGAATCAAGTGGAGATTCACAAGAAGATAGTGGTGAGACGCCAAAAGCAGAGGAAGATAAGCAAGTCAGTACAAGATCCATTGAGGAAGCTTCCACAAGGCTAAGGCGTCAAATGTTCTCCAACGCTAACTCTGGACCCAATGGTGACTCAGTAATATTTGTTCATCCAAACGAACACGGAGGGGCAAGTCCTGCAGGATTAGGCGATTTGGCTGCTGGTCATGGCAGCCCTTTGGAAGGTGGTAATCCAGGTGAAGCTTTCGGCGATCTTTCTGCGAAAGCCTTCGGGGAGGGATTCAACCCAAGCTCGTTCTCAGAAGGCGGACAAGGAGGAGAAATGGGTCCTGGTGCTGATAGCCTTGCTGGCCTTGCGGGAGCAAGTCTCGGAGGTGCAGCAGGCCTTGGTGGGAACGAAGGTTCCCCCATGGGGGCCAACAGCTTTTCTGACGCTGGAGGTCTAGGTGGTCTTGGTGGACAGCCGGCTCCTGAGGAGCTTCCTGGTGGTCTTGCGGGTCTTGGTGGATCGATGGGTTCACCAATGGCGGGCGGTCTCGGTGGAGAAGAGGCTAGGTCGACTGTTCCCCGTTCTTTCATCCCTGGACGGCTTAGAAAGATAACCAGAGGCTACCTCACAAGAAATCCCCTTGACAGTGGAAGAAATGCAGCCATTGTCAAGAAAACAGAGATTCCGCGACCAGGACAATAAAATTCGATGCTGTATCGAATTGGTAGGTAAACAATTTTATGCAACGACAAAAAGACTTGGATGTGAATATTTCTACTTTGTATAGTTATAAGTAATCAGTACATGTAGCAAATGAAGCCGACATTGCAGGACGGGCGTTTGTTATCCATAAATCACAATAAATTCACTAGCAATAGTTACATTTACTTTGCTCAGTAACGGCATTTTGCTTTGAAACTTATTCACGCGCTCTTTACGGTCGAGGTATGAGGGATTTTTTCGTCCCTCATGCAGCCCTTGTCGATATTTTTTTCTAAAAACGTCTATATGAAAATAATCTATTCTTGAAATGGTTCATTTCAAGTTTGTTTGTTTGTTTTGTTTTGTTTTATTTTCAACGGAAAACTGTTTTTTTTTTTTCTCTCTCTCTCTCTAAAATACGTGGATGTTATTTTATGGAACAGGTCAATCTATCGCTTCAGTGGCTTTGGTCTAGTTTAGAAGTGTGCAGGTTGATTAGTAATGAATCGCTTCTCTTTGTGCTTCTGTGCTGCGTATCGTTTTCCTGTCAGAAATATCTATTCTTGACTTTATTTTAGTAGAAACCAAACAGTGAACCACCGAAAAGCTGAAAAACAGTACGAAAATTCCATACAATTTACCCAGTTCATATAATGGAAAATTTGAATTTCATTTAGTGGGGATATCAAAAGAATGAAATGCTATCGGAGATTTTGAAAGGCGAATTGGAACGGTATAGGACAGTTATCGAGAATGTTGTGTTTTGTTCGTAAATTGCGTCAACAAAACGTATTGCATTTGAAAGAGACCAAAAGTGTAGTAGAACACGTGCCATCATTCTATCTCGGATACCACTTCAACATTAACATTGTAAACAACATTTTTCAGTGGGACGGGAATATGTTTTTTGACGAGAACTACTGAAAAATGCTACTTTAATTAACTGTTACAGGACCCCACAAACTTACGCTTTGACATTCATCTCTCTTACGAAACGGTCCTTTAACTTCTGACCATTGTTCACTGAGATTGATGTTTGTACAGACTTGTTGTAATTTGTATGACCAGCAATAGTATTTTGTTTTCGTTTTCAGAATGGGGTCCTTCAAAGTGCCAAGCAGTGGTCCCCATATTTAGAGATGCTCTACTATCAATGGAATGATTTTTACGCGATTCCAAAGACTCGAAAGGGATTTTGTAAATCCCTGCGGAGATTGACATGTTGACATTTTGAATGAAACAAGACAGACGCCCACGTTAATGTGTCACGTGTGTAGTACACCTTATTGCTTTATTGTGTCGGAGACTGCACCAGAGCCGAAAATGGGCTTCAAGGACGGTTACCTCACAAATGATTTTTATCCGAAGAAAAAAAAAAGTTACTCATTTTGTTTTAAGCAATTGTCAAAATAAAACTAACGATTTGTGAAAATAATTGCTCCCAGCTGGTTTGTTCAGTGAATTTTCTCCTTTATGAAACATTTTGAGGGGTTTACCCGTGTCTATATTCCGTTGATTACTCCCTCCATGATGGGGAATTTATTAAAGGAATAACCTTAATTTACGTGGTTTCTTGTTTATGGTGCCACCCACCCCCGCCCCCTCCCCTGTAAGAAAAACTGCACGTTTGAAAATTAATTGTTTTGTAGTTTTGGGGAATCGGGATCGTTACTCTTTGCTACTTCACCGCGAAGAACGTCCATTTAAAGCGATCTAGAGATTAACATTTCCCTAAAAGATATATTTGACATTTAATCCTTAGTTTCTGCCAGTTTGCCAGTATGGTGCTGTACGCTAGAACCGATTCTGCTTTCCGCGTTCACGAAAAAAAAAAGAAAAAACCTTTGAAATGTTTAAGTCTGTTTATTAGCTCTTAGGAAGGGTCAGTAAGACATGTTTCGGAATAACAAGGCGTTTAAACCTTTGACAATTCACTTGCTATTAATCTTGGGCACAATTGGCCAGGTCAGCCGACATGTAGTAATATTCTAGCTTTATAGGGCTCATTCTTTCCCACAGTAAAGAGTTTGCTTGGAGAAATTCCACGGATTCCCCATTCCGAAACAACTCGTCGGCGATACGAGAGGAGACGGTTAGAAATGATCATATTAAGCGCCTGACTTGTGTTTGCCATGGGGCCAGGCACAACATGCTGCGAAGTTGGTAGCAGATCGTTGACGCCTTATGTTTCACTCGGGATGAAAAGGACTAAGAGAGATATAAATCGCCTAGGCTAATAACTGAAACACATCGGGAAGAATCGCATATCACAATGTCAGCGTCGGCCGAACATGCTTAATTCGGCTTGAATGATGACCGTGCCGGACAGTTTTTGCTAGTAAACTAAAGTGGACTTGGCTTTAAGGCAGGGTATCCTGCTCAAATGTAAATAGACGCGAGTAACGTAGGTTTGGGGATATTTAAGGCATTTAGGCTCAAACGAGAAATGAAACGAGTTATTAAACTAAAAATGTTTCGAATCTGAAGCTTCAGCTTTATCCGAAGTTAACCCACTGCTCGGACTGGTGCGTAGGGATGCAAATGATTGATTACTAGTGAGGTATCAATCTTGCAAGTAATTTACATTACACGGGCTGTGCTTTCAAAAGAAACTCAGCCGTTCTGAATCAGCGGTTTAGAGTCAATGTTAAGCTCACGTTAAGTGCGTTTTAACGAAGAAATGATAATTGAAATAAACAGACCACTAGAAAATAGGGTTTAATCTTCGGTCTGGTCGAAGAATTCCACCTTCCGTGCAGACGCTTTTCTCATTTTTGTTACGCGTTCGAAAGTCGGCTTTTTCCTTCCCCCCATTGGGCGCTCCGCCTTTATCGATCTGTCTCAAGAAAATAAATTGCCATGACGACAACCTTAGCCAATGGGTGACAGAAACCACCCGGCTTCGCTAGTTTCTCTGTTCCTATTTTTTGTTATCAAACCCAAAGACATGGGAACTCAATTAAAGTTAGGTCCAACAAAATTAGAATAATTTAAGACAAACACTCGAATTTGTTGTTTTCCATATTTGATTTGTAGTATTATCGACGTTTTTAACTCCTCTTTCTTGTTGATCTCGCATCAAATTGTTATTTTCGACCAAAGTCTTACCTACCTTATCGACTATTAAGGCAGAGAAACGCCCATCGCTTTAGTAATATGGCGTTTATAGCAACAATGATAGAAAATGATTCGAAAGAATTGAGCCACTTGTTGATATAGTGGTTAAAGTTATTTATTATTTACCATTTTCATGATCTCACCGCAAAGTATCTGTGAACCACAAGGTTTCGGTTTTGGTTTCATTTTATTGAAGAATAGACATGTTTTTCTTTTCTAAACCAAAATAACGGGCGTCAATATTTATTACCAACGTACAAGCATGATATGGTTTTGTTTTGGCGATGGATTTCGGGTAACAGTGTGTATTCTTTGTTTGTTCGCTTTTAATGGACGCGTTAGACCAAGACCTTTTCCTGAAGATGGTGGAACAGTGACTCAATCTGGTGAACCGTCGCATTTTCAAGTCGACGACAAAGCCGCAGAGATTGAAGTGAATGCCAACCCTGCTGGAGTGAAAGTCAACGCCAAACCAGCGTCTCTTCAAGTTGTGGCAAAGCCTGGCACCCCAGCGATTCCAATATTTCACCCAGCAATTCACCTCGCGCAGCACTATGCTCCTCCTCCGGTCATTCATCATCATCCAGCTATGTTTTACCATAGTGGATACCACTTACCGTTCGGTCCGTTCGGTCACGACTGGTTTTACAACGGGGTAAAGCGACAAAGGTTTCCCAGACCGAGCAAAGATGAAACCGGAGTCAGAACACACAAGTCGGATATTCCGCGTACAAGTGATCACAAGAGGGGCTCCAAATCTCGGAAACGTCAATTTATCTCTGCGGTTCCTAAGTTTGTACAACCGTCGCTGCTGTCTTCTCCAGGAGGCCTAAATGCTTACGGAAGTTACGGATATGGTGCCTTACCTCAGTATGCTCTGTTTGGTTCAGGACTTGGAGCTTACGGTGCCCGACAAAGTCCTCAAACAGCAGGGTTATTTGCACTACCCTCACAGCTCACCCCCCAACAAAGTCTACAAGAGTCAGGTCTGTCAAGAAGTATTTTACCTTCACAAGGTTCCTCAAGAGACCGAGATAATTCTGATATCTTACGAGGCTATCAGAGGCTCTACAGTGAGTTGAATGGCCTAACATCTCTATATAACTCGCTCTTAAGACAAAGAAATTTGAATTCATTGCGAGACTTGGATTATGGTAATGCGTTAGGCACACCAGGTGTGAATGCAGAAGGGAGTGCTCTGGGTTTGGTACCATCTTACCTAGGAGCAACACAGTATGGAGGTGCTATGATGGGTTATGGAAGAACGTACATCCCTTCGCCATTGGCTCAGCCATACAGCGCACAGAGTTCTCTTCCCCTTACCAATGGATTACTTGGTATGTTTGCCAGAAACTGAACTTATATACAGTGCAGCTTTTGTTGAATTTTGACTCATGTAAATATTGTCAGAGCTTACAAAATGAAATATAAGCAATTCATAGCTCCTGGAAAGAACCCCATTTTTTGATAAATTGTAAATCCAGTCAGTATTAATTGTTGATGTCTCTCATGCGTTTATCATTTTCCTTAAAACGAGTGAGACTTACCTGTAACCTTGACCTCAAACATAACGCCTTCAATTCCATTCATTCGTTGTGTGGTTGGATAAGCTTTTCAACATTTTCATTGTTGTGGAACACGTGACTACCGTGTCATCACTGGTGCACAAAAGGGATCGTCGCGCGAGAATTATCTACTAAGTGTTCATCACGTGACCCGAATGACGGGAATCAAAATTACCTAATATATTCTATGAGAACATTTATTGCCAACAAGTGATGGCTACGTTAGATTTCCTCAAGATAACTATATGGAAACATTGCGAAGCTATGAGTGATCGGCTGATACGCTTCGATAGTCAATCAGCACCGTGGTTTTCTTTATAGAAAGCCGAAAGCCGCTAGTGGAAGCGAAGATGAAATTAAACTCAGGGCGAGGAGGACTATGAAATAGGAAAACGTTATGGGGTTGAGAGAGAAAGCGAGTATAAAATTTACATCCCTCCTCTAGTAACATTGAAAGAATCAGCTAAATGATTGAAAGAATCAACAATTTCCGCATATCAATTCAATTTTAAGCCCATTGTTCGTTAAAGAAAACGAGATACGGGCATTGAGCACGGTTCTTTATGTCAGTAAATAAACCATTGGGCGATTATGAATATCTCAGTACATTTCCTTATAAAAGTAATATATAATTCTTTTCTACAGGGGGGTCGTTGATTGGTCAACAACCCTTGGCGCGGTATGTCGACCTTTCCTCGTTAATGCGACGGTCTCCAGTGGTGAGCAGATCCAAGGTCCCTGGATCCTCAGAAAAGAAAGCCAAGAAACAACACCAGCAAGAGCACTTTAAAGACAAAAGGAAAGTCAAGCGACAAACTCTAGTTGAGCCAATTCTAGCCGCTGAAGATTCAAACAGTGTGGACGACTTATTACAAGACGACGTGTCTCAAAATTACAAACGACAGCTGGTGCTGACACCAACCCTGGAATCGCTACAGCAACTACAGCCATTACAAACAACGTTCACTCAGCAAGTCTTACCGCCACAACCGTTGCAGTTACGTCAGCTACAACTTCAGCAGCAACTATTACAGGAGCAGCCGTTTACACGTCAGTCATTAGGGATGCAGCCTGTAGGCATGGAGCAACAGGTGGGCATGCAGCCGTCAGGCGTACAACAGCAGGTAAGCATGGCAGGACCTCAGTCACTGGGAAATATTCTCTCCTTGGACTCAACACCACTCCGCTATATGACGTCATCTCTGGTGACACCCATGGCTAACCTGGGTACCAACTTGGCCGAAAGGTCATCGCCGGCGGTATCGCAGCGGATGACATCACCACTGGCATCATCTATGATGTCATCATCTTTAGCTCCTTCAAGTTTTATCTCGCCACTGGTTTCAAACGCGTTTTCTCGTCCAGGAAATGATTTGAACTCATTTGCAAGCTTTTCATCCCCGGGTTTACTTCAAGACAGATCTCTTTTTCGCCATCCTCTCAGACTTGGTTACCCGACCTACACAAGGCGTATTCTTCACAGACCTCAATACCGAAGGCGGTTACACAACTTCAGAGAGGATGAAGACCTCGACGGAATTCATCCAGAAGTTATAGGACACGAAGGAATTACCCAGGAAGGATCGTACTCCACAGAGGAAGTTCCTAGCTCTGACGGACAGACGCTTATTAACTCACCCGTAGGGTTCGGACCAATCACCGTTGAGGCCAAGACTGCGGAAGGGGCAAGGGCAGCGCAAGCCGCTGGAGAAGATAAGAGATATCGTATTGACAAACCAACTGCAAGGAAACACAGAAGAAAGCAAAAAGAAAATACGTTAACTTAAGAAGTGTTGTGCCACCCTGACTCGGAATGTCGCGACTTCAGTTGGTTACATGAGATGGCGCTTCCACTGAGTCGTTGGTCAAGTAAAATCATTCGTTAAAACGATTAAGGGAAAACTTTAAGGGAACCGTCACTCGAAACATCAGCGGTATCCAATCTTCTCTCTAAACAATAGCTAGGAATTCCCTTAGTTTACAGAAAAAATTCGTGTTTGCCACGATCAGATTAATTTCTACTTGTCGTTCAAGATGCAATGTGTAAATAAAGATTACGGCAATTTACGTTGTTATGCTACAAAGTATATGTATATACTTTACTTTAGTTTGCGTTTTTCATCCTGGAAGGCATGATCAAAATGTGCCACTGAGTCGCACCGGCCACATTTCTTTACTGTTGATACAACGACAATGTCTGATGGAAAACAGGTTGTGCCCAGTTATTGTACGTGCGCGCCGGTTTGCAAATATTTTGGCCATCATTATCGAAGGACTCGTTGAGGTACACACTAATATATTCTAATGATTAAGTTATATGTGTTTGTAACCCAAACACCATGTCGTATGGAAATAACAATAAACATGTATCTGCATGATTATCAGCAGCAAAACTTAAACCGAGTAGCTAGGATAGTCATGAGATCATTTTTAAGCCGGTTTAGCATGTAAATTTCAGACTGAGAGTCTGTCAGTTCCTCAATATTAATATTAAGATGGTTTCTTACGAACCGACTTCATGTACGATTATTTATGGTCACGGAAACGCGTCCGAATTGATTCACTTTTAGGTCCTTTCGATAACTGCAAATAGCCAAATAAACAGAAATAATATCGCCTTTCATTAAAGAACTTATCGAGCTGATCTCGTGTTGACTCCTTTTCGTTGCATAGAGTAGCATAGATACTGAATTGTTATTAATTGCTTTACTGGCTCATTGATGTAAATTACTAAAGAATTCGGCACTTTTTAGATGTACACTCTTTAAGTGGCAATGACAAAAGGGGGTGATGGCAAATTCTATGAGATACATCTATCATCATGGTGATAACTGATGAATTGGAATCTGAAAATGGTCTATTTCATACGTATTAATTTACCTCACTAGGCACAACTGTTATTAATATAATTTCCAGAGTAAAAGACAAAACGTGTTGCATTCGTTTAAGAGACTTGAAGCTAAGCTCAGATAGACTACAGAATTAATTACACTTTTCTCTCTCCGGAGACGTCCTTACAAAAGACACTAATCCCAATGTTATTACTTACAATGAGTCGAGATTTATACAAGGTAATTAACCGAGCCAAAAATCAGCCTAGCAACTGCGCGCTTATCATATCAGCCGAATACACCGTGCAACGGTCAAGACCGAGAGCTTGCCACTGCGATCTTAAAGATCGTCTAGACTTGAGGAAAAACCTTAGCTATGTGGTAAGTTCAGCAAGCCTTTTTAGCTTGATTTCTCTTCCTGAAATGGTTGCTCAGTTTGTTGAATTTTCGTGATCAGCCCCTCCGCGAAAAAAAACCCTGCGAGTTTGACAAAAGACCTTCTTCAAGTCAAATGCATTCCACTCGATATCTCTAAAGCCAACAGTTTTCGAACAAGAGACATTGCATCTCTTTCTGGTAACTTTACTTGTTTCTTTCAAGTACTCTTTCGAGCAGTGTTTTAACTGTGTTACGTTTACATTCAAATACTCTGGCACGCGGTGACACCTGGAGGAAACGTTTTGTTTACATTGATGTTTGGAGCCGAGTGTACATGTTTAATAAACAAAGCCAAGGCACTCAAATGATTTCTCATTAAACAATATCGACACTTTCCAGTTTTAAGTGAAGTCTGAGTGAAATGACCGAGGTGAAAGAAATGCATTGTATACATTTCTCACTGGTAATCGAAGACCATTCTCTCTCTTATGTTAAGTAATTTTGATTATGATTTATTCATTATTTCATACCTGAAGCAGAAAGTGATAGAGACCTTTTAAGTTTTCAAGACAAGTTTCAAGAATTTGTCCATTAATGAAGACTATTAAATTATTCCTCAAAACCACGAGATGAAAATTTATTAGTTTACTATATTGAAAGGAAGCGAAGCGTCTCAATCGGTCAGTTTATCTTGTCAAAACTTTCCGAGTCGTCGCAAGTCTACTTACACTATTTTCTAAACTGCACTCAGCATCAAAGAGACGAACGTTTATATATCAGAGCATCGTTTACAAAAAATGCCCCAAATCTGTTTAAACGTACATGATAAACATACAATTTTCGCCGAAACCCAGAATTTTGAAATCACAACTTCGAGGATGATATGAACACTTCACAATTTTGTTTGGCAGTTCATATATATAAATGTATATGAGTTCAATTTGGTAATCATTAGTCAAACGCATTTACTTTCAGATTGTACACATGCCACGACGACATTCTACCGATAATCATTCTAACAATCAAACACAGAACTTACGCTCAGCCTGTTCCAGTGCCTCCAGCAAAATAAAGCAAGTAGATTCCACCCTTGCTCTTCTTAAAACTGAAAAGAGGGTCAAAGAGGAAGAGGAAACGCAGTCCTTTACCAGCTCTCATTGGGATACAGACCTTGAAGACGATGACTATTCCGATGATGATAACAATGATGATGACGAGGCCCATTCAGAAAAAGAAACCTACCTTAAGATTTGTGACACAGTAGGAGTCACCCCAGTGTCTCGATTTGGGAACGAGATTGGTCAGGAAGAGATCAAGATTAACCATCGTTTTCTCAAGGAAGCGGGAACTAAAGCGATTGCCTCCGTTCTCCTCAGAAACAAGACGACGTCAAAGTTGCACGTGGCGTTTAACGAGCTCAATACCAAGGGAGGAATTTACATTGGACAAGTGCTGTCAAAGAACAGAGCTCTTACTGAGCTGAACTTGGCAAATAACAATATCAAAAGGGAAGGTATCATCGCCATAGCAGAAGCGCTGCCAAATAACACAGTGATTAGAAGGTTAGATCTGTCCGGAAACGGACTAGGAGACAAAGACGCGGTGCTATTGGCCGAGGGCGTCGAGAACAATAGCTCTTTGGATTGGCTGAACTTGAGTAACAACAAATTTTCTGAAGCCTCAGGAGTTTCTTTCGGAACTGCTCTTACTTACAACAATTCGCTTCTCGAACTGAATTTCAGCTGGAACCATATACGAAGGGAAGGAGCTGAGGCCATTGCTAAGAGCCTGCGGTATAATGACTCGCTGGAAAAGTTGGATCTTTCTTGGAACGGATTTGATTACATTGGTACTACAGAGTTGGGGGAGTCTTTGAAACGAAATTCAACGATCAAAGAGCTCAATCTTAGCAACAATCGACTCTCGGACGAAGGACTTAAAAACATCGCAAAGGGGCTCGAGGGTAGCGAAAAATTGGAAGTGCTGAATCTAAACCACAATTTGATTTTCAATGCTTGTCAAGGCGTCAACAAGATACTGGAGATGTTGCATAAGAGCGGTGCTCCAGCATTGAAAGTCTTGAAGATTTTAGACATTAAGTTGGATCACGATTGTGAAGTTCTTCTTGAAAAAGTTCTGAAAAAAAGAACAGGTCTTGTTGTCCATCATGGATGCAAAAAGACAGACTCGTTTGTTACCAAGAAAAAGGAGGCAGATCCGTTTGATTTCCTTAAAATATATTTGGACAAAAACAAGATTCACGCCTCAGATTTGTTTAAACGTTTAGATCCCGAATGCCAATTCCGGGACAGTTTGTCTCGGGTGGAATTCGTTGACGGAATGAAACGGTTGAAAGTAATGAGTGACTTTTACCTTGACAAACTAGTTGAAATGCTTGACGTGGATGGAGATGGAGAGATTGACTATAGTGAATTAGTTAAAATGTATTAATAAATGCACTTACTAAGCTTTATCGAACACGTTGATATTTCAGTAAGCTTCAGTAGAGATGTAATGTTTGAAAGTTTGGTTGCGGACCAAAACTCTTCATATTTTTGTTAGCGGCGTTAATGAGGTATTTAATTTGACTACTTCTCCTAGCCAGGCATTAAGAGGCGTGGCTATTCTGTGGTATTCTAGG
>Ga0126338_10002162_pt1 | contig 13354 bp, 8 predicted proteins | sample OrbCmetagenome_2_FD_92529 | JGI IMG/M metagenome (GOLD analysis project Ga0126338, IMG submission 92529) | Coral microbial communities from Petempiche,Puerto Morelos, Mexico - Orbicella C C metagenome | ecosystem: Host-associated > Invertebrates > Cnidaria > Coral | place: Petempiche,Puerto...
ATTGTGACGAGGATTTTATCGAAATAGGCGATTTGCATGATAGCGTCGTTTGATTACAACTACCAGAATCCTTCACGTTTATGTTTCTTATGCTAATTAGGGAAATTGTTATTTAAACCCCACTGGGAATTCAAAATTTAAATAACAAAGAAAAGACGAAAGGAATTCTGGTAGTTGTAGTCAAATGACGACAACGTGCAAATCTGCTATTAACCAGATTTGCCATGTTTGAAGATTTTCTAAATGGTTTCGCGTATGCTTTGCACCGCTTACACGTTTTCACGCATGAATTGAGATTGACATTGCACGAAGTGGACAGGTAACAAGTAACATTCACCTCGATTTCAAAGAATAATTGTTAATGGTTAACATTGGTAATGCAGTAGATACACACACCACAATAGCCTCGCCCCAGTCTTACAAATATTTGAGACTAACCTGTCTGTCTATAAGAAACTTTAAATCCATTGTTAGAGTTGTCACCGTTTGCGATGAATCTGACCCTTAAGCTGTTTCCGGAGGAAGTTATTACCCGTGGTTTGTCTTTGACACCGCTGAAAGCTACGACCGGATCGGTTTTGCCTGTATCATAAACGAACACGAAGTCTTTGTTCTCTTCAGTCCTTAGCTCCTCGAACTCAAGACGAACCTTCTTTCCTTGAGGTACTTGAATCTCCCAAGTACAGTACTCGTTGTTCGGATAGTTATTTGGAAAGTTGGAGGATTGGAAAGAACCTGAGGGGCCGTGAAGAACGTTCCCACAGTTTGACGCTACAAAACAAACGAATGAAACAAACAAGTTATCGCAGAAGTGCAGCTATATATCAATAACAACAATCAATGTGAAAACATTTGAAGGAGTTTTTTTTAAGAGTAGGAAATTGAAGGTAATATTCGAAATAACGCCACAAAAAGTAGGACTCGGGAAAAAAAAAAGTTAAAAAACCGGTGCTTACTTCAGCGATACATATTTTTCAAAAAGGTGACATAGATAATAAATCTAGCATAATCGTGTACAAATTGTAGAGATAATTTATAATTCCTCACCAACACAACTAGCAGTTGAGCCTGACCACTGACCATTGGCTTCACACTTTCTGATGATAGATCCTTGAAGTTTGTAGCCAGCATTACAGTCGTAGATTACTCGTTCCTCATAAGTAAACTTGTCACCGATTCTAAAACCGTTTGCCAAGGACCCCGGATCACCGCAACTCACGACTATATGTGAAAACAAATATGCAATATCATTAGGAAAAATCGCAAGCAAAAGAACTTCTGACATTCAGTTCAGTTGTACCAAAAAAGTTGTAGGAAAATTCTAGCCGTGTTTTATAGCCAAGGGATCCAAAAAAAGCCTTTACGTACAGAACAGTGTGACTGTCCTAGAGCAAAATTAACATCCCTTCTGTCGAACTACGGAAATCACAAATAAGGGAATACGAGAAACGTTGCCTATTACAATGAAATTTGTCCCTTATTTAAAGTATGTTCGTCCGCAAGAGAAGTAATTAACAGTATGGATGAACAGACTGTGAAATCACTGGTAGGTCGGTGATTGTTATAAAAGCTATGCATTGTTATACGAATTTCATCGTAATCTTTTTATTGTGTTTCAAATTGAATGTCTAGCAATATTGGGCAATTTTGTAGTTTCTGACTGCGATTGAATTAATTTTATTACAATGCAAATAGGAAAATTAAAGCCCCAACGAAGCAATTGGACGCCCTCCACTTCCCATGAGTATTTGAGAGTACGACAGACTAAACTAAGCTAAATCGTCCAAAGGAGAAATTCTAGACTTGCTTAAGAAATGTAAGACTTACTCTGACATGTTGGCTGTGAGCCTGACCACTGGCCTGTGGTCAGACAGGTTCGTTGTTGTGGGCCTTGCAATGTGTATCCCTGATTACATGTGAACTGGATGGATGCGCCGTATGTATGGTTAGTTCCAATCTTTATCCCATTCGCTGGCGAACCAGGATTTCCACATGACCTTTCTAAAATACAAAAAAAGGAACTAAGTGGGCCTCATCATCTCCCACATGACTTCACTTATGCGGGTCCAATAGTACATCATAAAATCAGCACGGTTTCCAGGTTCAACCGTCGAATCATGAAAGGTGTTTCATTCACAGGGGACTTGCTATCCGAACCGTCTACTTATCTTATCCCACTCCATGACTGAAAGAAAACAGAGAGACTACTTCCTGAACACCTCGGCCTGATCTAGCTTTTCCTGATCTTTCCTCGTATGGGAACCGTTTGCGACCGACCGAAGGAATACAAGCAAGTGAAGAACTTAAAATTCTTTTGTACTTTACAGACTTCAGTTAGTTTCCACATCATACCCAAACACTTGGGCTGCTGTCCACTCCACTGGCCATCTCCCTGACATACTCGTTGAGTGTCTCCTTCTAGGTGATGCTGGGGGCGGCAAGAAAACGTTACCGTGCTGCCATAGTGGAAATCAGCTCCGTGTAGGTAGCCATGCCATGGAGTGCCTGGATCACCGCAGTCTATAACTAAGTGTACGCATTGAAAACAAAAAGGTAATCTTTTCGTGTTTCTAAGAAAGAAACGAGTACATTCGTTTAATCAAACCAAGTTTCCGTTCTACCTAGCGGTCTTACCTACCTATAATTCCTCAGCGTTCGTGAACCAGCTGATTTAAATTTGGGGTGAAGAGAGGATTGGAATGCTATCAAAACACTCCTCAAAACGGTATCATATAAACTCTTGGAATTCGACCATCGTAGCTTGATTAAAAATATAAAACAAACAGCGGTGATAAACATTTTAAAAACATGAACGTTAAGTTCATAAAATGCATGTTTTTAAAATGTTTATCAACGCTCCTCAAAACGGTTATGAGAACTTTTACAACTTAATGTTCTCCGCCAGTCACTGCCACTTACATTTTAGAGCTCTGCGCCGGCTTCACTGTAATACTACGCTGCAGACGTCGAAGGTTCTGGATTCGTGTTAATACGTTCTCGGCACAGAATTTATTTTTTAATTTGAAATGACCGTTCCACTGCAATAAAGTATAAATAACAGAGGAAATCTGGGCCGCTGCAAGAACAACCTGTCGTTTCTCGAATAATTTGTGTAGACTGAAAGAGAGAAAAATATGATAGCTCTCACGTTGACACATTGGATCAGCCCCAGACCACTGCTTGTCCGCTTGGCAGCTCCTAAACGATGAACTGTCTGGATGGACTTTGTATCCTTTGTCACACGACACACGGACAGTGCTGCCTGTTTCTCGACGGTATCCTTCAACCGAACCATCCGCTGGAGCGGATAATTGTGGACAGTCAGCACCTGACAACCAAAGGTAATTATCATTAATGCAAAGAAAAAAAAAATATAGGCAATGCTGTAGCTCACATGCTCAGTCCTTGTTGGTCACAAATGCATCTGCTCTCTTTGTATTCAGTCATTGCTTGCTAGCGGCAATTGTCAAATGTAATACAATAATTTGTTTGTAGGAAATCACAAACATGACAACCGGTACTCACGAACACATCTAGGCTGTTGTCCGCTCCAGATTCCATTTTGTTCGCAGAGACGCTGGGCGGAGCCTACCAGACCATATCCGCTATTACACGAGAAACTAACACTGCTTCCATAACTAGTGCCACTCCCCTGACGAGTACCATATTTGACTGTTCCCACGTCGATGCACCGCCCGGCTGTGAACAGACATCAAGTTAACAGCTCTTTGATTTTCCCGGCTCTGATTCATGTTTTGCAGAATGACGTTCAGATAACGAACAGTTCATTATGAGGCAAACAGACTTTCCATTTTGTAATTGTGGTCTGGCTTAAAAGCTGCTACTACAGTCGAACTCCTATTAAGCGGCCACCTATTAAACGGCCACCCCTATAGGCGGCCAGTAATCAAAGTCCCGATGAGAGTTTTTCTATTGTTTTTACCTCTATTAAGCGGCCAGCAACCCTTTAAGCGACCACTATCCATTTCCCCGAGAGTGGCCGTTTAATAGGGTTTGAACTGTAATCGGAAATCCTCTGGAAAACGTGTCGAAAGGACCCAACCGGCCAACCGGCCAATTGCCTGTATTGTCTATATGTGTCTATTAATTATGGAGGTGTTTGTTTCATGCGACTGATATGGTGCGGAAAATGTGTAGTTCTTACCGTTACATGTCGGCTGAACACCAGACCATTGCCCATTTGCTGAACAGATTCGTTTTTGAGATCCCTTTAATTGATAACCCGCATTACACTTGAAAGTGGCGATATTTCCTAGAATTGGGTCACCAGCTATAGATACAGCGCCATTGGCCGGAGCAGTAATGGACGGACATAGTTTTTCTACAAGGCAAGATGAAATTCCATGAAAAAATGATTCATAAACAAATATTTAGGTTATTTGATTCCCACTTGAAATTTATCCAGTCTTCTATCCAGAAATTTCACTTTAATCTCAAAAGTTTAGAATATACAGATTGTTGAGCAATTCATTTTTAAACGAAAGTAAGAAGGGCATACTAAGAAAAGGAACCGGCCACACGTTGCACACTTCTAAGAATGAGGTGACCTCGTCCAATCATGTTAAAGTCATTAAAGTTTGTTGTGTATTGCTACCGTTACAGTTCTTGTTGTCGACTGCAGCGGTGTATCCTCCACGACAATGACAACCATAGCTTAAATAGCTGTTTGCACAAATATGTTCACAGCCACCGTTGTTTGAAGTGCATTCATCTTTGTCTGTAAACAAAAATGAAACAGAGCTCACAAACCATTTTATTTGAATGATCAACATCATGGCCCTTAAAAATACTGAACTACAATCGATCAATAAGTAACTAAGTAAGTAAGTAAGTAAGTAAGTAAGTAAGTAAGTAAGTAAGTAAGTAAGTAAAAGCTTTATTAATGTGTCAATGTATTTAGGTTTCACAACTAATTGGGGACACAACAAAATAGTAGCTCTGAAGTGTTCTCATAACTTGCATAAGTTAACTCATTACTTAATATACGGTCGCCACGTTACAGCATACTTAATGTATACAGACTCAGCCTGTCAAGTTCTGAATGATTCTCTCACTTTTGTCTGTTCGCGCTTCTTTCCCTTAAAAACTGATAACTGGATCATTGGTTTAGCCATCATGGTTTATGAGCCATTACACCATGCTCTACAAATATGGTGAGCGTAAGCGGGAGTTTTTTTTAGTCTTCTTATTTTCATTTTACTTTAGTTTTCTATATTGAAGGGGCATTTTTAATAAAACAATTATTCCACTCGCGCCTGTTGGATATGAGATGATTATAGCCATCTATCATCTCATATCCAACGCGCGCTCGTGGAATAATTGTTAATGAATCCTTGAGGTGTACAGATCATCACGAGTGAAGTGCGCCTTGAATGCTGACAGATTCTATGGCATCACGATCGCGTATTTGCTAAATCATTGTTTCGTGTCCGCCATTAGTCTCCTGTAGCATATTGTTGTTGTTGGTGTCCGTCTGTCCCGGGAGACAATGGAACTCTGCGCCATGATTCAGTTTGTGGTTGAGTTGAGCATAGTGACTGGAATACCTAACCAGTGTGAATTTTCTCTTCTTTTTGTTCTTGTTGCTTTTAACAAGCTGCTTACTCTTTGAGTGTTTTTTTTTTTTTTCAACTTTGTTAGAAGCAACATATCCATGCAAAATGCGGGATTTGGCCTCCAGTTGAAAAGGAGATTAGCTGGCATTTTCCAGTAGACCCTTCAGCCCCTAGCTCTACTTTTCAACGTCATTTTCATGGATAACACTATTTAAATATTGCTCTGGTATACTTTCAATATCTGCCAGAGAATTACAACAACTAACCTCGGCAGGATCGTCCCCCAGGGGCGAGTTCCATACCGGTGGGACAGGAACAACGGAATGTTCCCGGAGAGTTATGGCAGCTGTGGCTACACAAGCCTAATGAACACTCGTTCACGTCTAAAACCGGAGCACAAAACGTTGTTAATATAAAGATTTACTAATAGTCTTCTTGGCCATCTTGAGTGTCTGCAGGCACGTCCTATGTTATTATGGTTCATTATGCATCAGTCAATAACCCTTTCCACGCTTTACATTTCTCTAACTTGCATGCCCGGCAATTTCGAACAACTTCGTAGTTTCTGCCCGGAATTGCCTCACATAAATACTTGATTACATTGCAGTGTAAATGGAAACGTTAACCGTGAATATGGCTGTTGACGCTATATGAGCTTGCCAACCCCTGGGACATAAGCGGAGATGTAGCTCAGCAAAGCAAGCATTGACAAGCATTTAACTGCTTGGGGCAGTCGAGTGGTGATTTAAGATGAGACGTGAATAGACTACTGTGTCTGCTCATGAGTAAATATGAAAAAGTCAACAAGCAGTTGCAGTTGAACACGCATAGTCCAGCTTGCGTCGCCGCTGAAGTCTGACTTTGGCAGTGAGCCGAGACCAACAAAATTCAACTAAAGTTGTGTTGTATTTGGTATTAAAGTACTGATGCCGCTCAGTAGGGGATCTTAATAGACTACTTGACCCTAGAAACGGAGAAATTGGCATTTTTAAAGAGAGGGTAAATGTTAATTTTTCGCTATGTCCCGCGGGTCGGGGACTAGAAGTTCAGTTGAAGATGCATAATGACATTAAAATTCCAAATGCAAATAAACTTCAACCGTTATGCATGTTTTGGTCATATTAGGAAGGGTAAGACCGATAGAAATGAGTTCAACAATATAAAATTAAACATAATATTTTAAAACGTTCTCTGGTTCTCTTTGGCAAATAGTGAAGAAAAAGCGCGATCGTTGAAATATATACGGTAAAAAGTGTGAAGTAAAACAAATTACAATAAGAACAAAAAGATACTTGCGAGGAAATGGATGCTAATATTACACAAAATTAATACTGCCTCCACCCCTCTGAACCGCGCTTTAAAACTACCGAGCCCCTCTGAGGGAAAGTCAAAAGAATTGATTCACGTCAAAAATGCGCTGAAATCGGATGGCTACCCTCAGTATATTATTTCAAACATCCTGAAGAAGAAACCTCCTCTTGAAATTACACCATTCCTAGAAGAATTGGTCGGGATGTTCTGAACCATCAGACTAGCACCGTGATTTTGCAGTCCTACCATAAATCAATGGTTTAACTCTAACTGAACCACTTACAAGACTACTCAGGAACAACGGAATTCAAGCCACAAGTAGACCTACAAGACCTTACAACAGGAATTTGTTTCCCCAAGAGATTATCAAGGTAAGAGAGTGAATCCTCCATTTAGGCCTTATACCCAAGGTAATCGCTCTTAAGTTACTTTTAGACATGGTACCCAGTTCTTCCGTGGATGTTACTCGCGCGTTGCATTGATGTTTTCGTGGAGGATTTGGTTATGTTTCGTTTCAAAGCGAAGGAAAATCTCAAACGCTGCGGGGATGTCTTCTTTGCTAAGGAGCTTCGGCGCTCGCTATGTTTTAATACATTTCGAACTTTAATAGGAGTTTAAATAAGAGACAGATGTCCCCTGCACATACGATAACAACTGAACGAACGGCAAAGATGTAAGTAGACAAACTAATACAGAGCAAACAAACGCCCAAACACAACGCACCCGAACAAACAGGTGGTCGAAGGTGTAGAGAGACGCCAGCCGCCTAACCAGAAAAAAGGCAGTTTAAGCGACAACGGAAACAACGCCAAAGACAACGTCGATTAAAAACCGACTTTATATTCAGTTCAACCTACAAATCTCGCCAGACTGAATAGGCCACGTTCGATATATCAATATTCTAAGGTGGATCCGAGGCTTTCGGGTCAAAATTGCAAATTTTTAAAGTTTTTCTTGTCTTTCAATTCCCAAAAGAGACTTGGATAAAAGAAAACACCACTAAATATAGAAGTTTGTCCCGAAAGCCTCGGAGCCATGTTAGAATATTGATATATCGAACGTGGCCTATTCAGATTCATTCAGTCTGTCTATCAGTGTCAGAAGTATCCCAAACAGATATGTAAGAGAGCGTCAAAATAGCGAAGCGCGCGAGTGACGTCATAACTCAGACAAACAAAACGAAATGGTGGAAGATTTGACGCTTTTTCAAGCGCGTAAGCAAGTGTTCCTAAAGCAATTTTAACAACGAAAATTTGGCGTTCATTTACCTCCTATTTCTCTCAGAGCATGCTTACGTTGTCTGACTCTCGCGGGGTTCCAATAATTTGCATTCTATTTTGAGATTTCGCGCGCTTCGTTATTCGAAAAAGAAATTCTAAAAGTTGGCCGTCGTAGTTCACCTTCTCTCGAATATGCCGAATGTGGCTATTTCACGTTGTTGTTTTGTAAATAACGGCCAAGAAATGAACAAAGAACTATAACGCACGCTTACACAGCCATTGTAGGTTTGCTTTCTAAACTCCCTAAAGCCAAATAAACGGCAAAATAATGAACAGGCAAACGAGCACAAAGCAAACGAAGGCCCAGCCGAACAAAAAGACGGCTGAGAGTGCAGAAAACATCTCTGCTATGAAACGTCTTTTTAAAATCAAAGCATATAAAATGACTTTTCACCAAATCTCCCGCCATTTCGTCTCAGGTAGTTTTGGGCTGTCCACGCATCGCGGGAGTAACATTCTCGGAAGAACTGGGTACCATGTCTAAAAATAACCTTGGGCGGAATGAGGCCTATATGGGGGATTCACTCTCCTACCTTGGTAATCTCTTCCCCCAAGTCAAGACCGCCGGCCGATCTACAAAAATGTGGCGGGTCTAAAACACAGGTCACGGGTCACAGGTTATTATTGTTTTTACCAATACTATGTCGTTTATAAGATTTCCTGTGCGTAATGTCCGTGGAACTATATAGATGAAACTGGAAGGTGTTTACGAACAAGGCAAAAAGCACATATTAGGAAGACGAAAACCTATAAAAAAAGGTTCAATCATGCGTGGTTGAACGTTAGTTAATCCATTTCTGTTAATATAGGTAATTTATTCTCTGTAATTTTTTACACGACTCCTAGGAAGACCATTTCTATGACAAGATTTTCGTGTTTAAATAAAGATTGATTGATTGATTGATTGACACACTATTGACTTTAATAACGCCCACGTAATGGGCCGCGTTCGATATATCAATATTCTAATATGGCTCCGAGGCAATCGGGTCAAAATTGTAAATTTCTCAATTCCCAAAAGAGACTTGGATACAAAGAAACAACACCAAATATAGAAGTTTGTCCTGAAAGCCTCGGAGCCATGTAAGAATATTGATATATCGAACGAGGCCTATCGACAAGGGAAATTTTCGTTTTAGGAAGACTTTGGAATCCTGGCATACCGCAATTATAATTGAATCTGACAATAACTCAAAACCATTACCTAGACAATATTCTATTCTTTTGTGAACCCCATATCAGCATTTTATTTCCTCGCAAGTATCTTTTTGTTCTCCTTGTAAATTTCTCTACTTTTTACCGTATTTATTTCAACGATCGCGCTTTTTATTCACTATTTGTCAAAGATTGCAGACTGGCAATCGAAAGCTCGTAATTTAAACTCTTTTAATCGGAGAACTTTTTTAAATTTTAATTATGTCTTATCCTGGTTAATCGTCCATTTTTAAACATAAAATTAAACGTTATCAGGAATAAATTACCATCACATGTCGTGCCATCGCTGTTTAAAGAGTAACCGGGATTACACGAACACATGAAACCACCAAGAGTGTTTACGCATTGCTGAGTACAACGACCTTCGGCGCATTCATCCACGTCTAGGTAAAGAAGTAACGGGAAAAATTCTTAATTGTAATACGCACTCTTTAGGTACAAAAATAATTCAGCATTTGGGGATGAGTTAGTTTACTGAAAAGCTATAGATTGGGCTAATAAATACCTCTCACTAACCGAGTTCGAGGGCCGTACTGTAAGTTACGGACCGAATTTTTCCCCATAGATTTATGGCCCAAGCGCGAAGCGCGCGCGGGCCATAAATCGAAGGGGAAAAACGAGGATCTGTAACTTACAGCACAAAACGAAAGAAGGAGGCTATTAAGATATTTATTTTATCTCTACTGTATGTCTGACGGCTCGGGAACGATTTCTATTCACGCGGAACGGTTTCAAATTTCTGACGCACCTCGAAAGCAAAACAACTCAATTTGATCTGATCGTTTGAAATCGTTAGTAGGTTTTAATACACAATTTTGTTCTTTTACTTGCTTAAAAAAGAACACTTGTCGATAAACCACGAAACATTTTGGCAGCAAAAACAGCTTTAAATTTTAGCGGATTGCACAGTAGAATACGGCCAGCTAAATTGACCAATCACAGCGCGCCTACTAACTGAGAGATATAATAAAAGTGTGTACGAAAATTTCGTTTCAGTAGCACTTTAACAAGAGCTACACTACTTTGGCTTTAAAGTTCAGCAAGTTTTCGTACCTTTACATTCAGCCCTAGTCCCACTCCAATGTCCATGGCTGCAGGTCCTGGAGGCCGAGCCATGGACAGAGAATCCAGCGTTACAAGAAAATGTTATAGTGCTTCCATGATTGTAGTTAGATGAAGACCTTTGACCATTGAGAGGGACTCCTACCTCGCTACACGCGGAAGCTTAAGAACAACGTAAAATGTATGAGGACGGTGAGGAGAGAACTGTGAAATCTTGTTGCAAAAGTAAATAATCCTTGTCTGGTAACGGGAACAAAACAAGTAATTTCTAACCGAAAGGAGGAATACTCAGTCGTGAAATGGTTGACGCAAAATTACGTGGTTTTAAGGTGTCACTGCTCTATTTCATTATTTTTATTTATTTTCATTTTTTAAAGCATCCTACATTAAGTAGATACTTTCCAAAAACCTCTTCCTGAAAATTCTATTTCTTACTGTTTTAAATCATTTAACATGTCAACTGTATGGACTAGCCTTGCCTACCAAGTTCGCATGTGTCTCCTTCGTATCCACTGGTACATTGGCATCTAAAGCCGTAGTAAAGGTCAAAACATTTTCCGCCATTTTTACAAGGACTTGTATTGCATTCATTTACTCCTAATAACAATCATATAAATAACCAAGAGAGCATTAGTAAGAGACCCTATTCCTAACCGAGGTAAACGTAAACGACCTTTTTGGACTTTGCATAGTGTGTTTATAGAGAGGTTAAGGCGTTTACGGCGACTCTCAAAAATTTACGTTTTGCCGCCTTTCTTACGCCGTTACCACACTATACTGAGAATATTTGTACTTGCTGCGAATATACGATTTTTTTTGTTATTTTTGTGTTGGATTGGCGGATTGGTGGATTAGGATCAGTGGAAAAGGAAACAAAATGAGAGGTAACTTTTGCTATTTCTCGTAAATGGCGTTCTTAAACTCTATTGATTTCTATCAAAACCGATCATTACAGTGAAAGTAATGATAACTAGATAACCACTTCCCTTTTTTACTTCCAGCTTGAGATGTTACATCCATGTTGAGACGTTATAGTGATCCAATTTTTTCACAGTTAGAATACACCATAAGCCATTTACTTACCTGCTGCTGCCCTGCGTTTTCGTGCAAGGATTTCTGAAAAGAAAGTAAAATAGAAAAATATCCGGTAGACTAATTTACTTCATCTTGATCACAAAAGAGGAGAACTGATTATTGCACTCCTCCCCCAACCCTCCTAGCCCCATCACAATTTCGCGTACGAGCATTTCGCGTACAGGTGTGCAAGATCGACTCCTCACCATATAAAATGGTTTCATTTTTCATGTCTCTAAACGTTTGCTCACTGTCAGCCGACAGAGGTAAGTTGTCTAAAGATTAGTTGTTGAAAGAGGAAAGAAAACGTATTTAACAAACTAGACAACCAATGTTTTTAAAATGATTCATTTCAAAAAGTAATTAACTCTTACCATTTCTACGTTTTCTTCGAGACGCAGCTGTAATGAATAAAAGCTTTTCAATAAAATTCTGTGGATATCTGTTATAAAACTAGTAGTTAAACAATGTCTGGTAAAGTAGGTCTAACAAGTCTAGACGAACTGTCTCCGTATTATTTGATTTTGTCTATCAAATTAAGGGAGGAGGGGGCATCTCTAAGCAAAACATTGGCTGACTCATCACTGCCAGCGTGACGTCACGTTTCGCTTGGATGAAATTCAAAATGCCGCCCAATGGGTGAAGTTGAAGAGGTTGATAAAAATGCAGAATTTCGCTCGAATATTCGGCCCCATTTGCTTTGGTTTGTTTATATTGTGGTTTATATTATATTGAGGAATCTTTACAAAAAGCCAACAAACCTTCACAACAAAAGCCAACAAATAAAACTGCTGTACGATTAAAGCCAACAAATTTCACCGTACAGCGGACACAATTACAACACAAAAGGCAAACGAAGTTGAAACACAAAGAATTGAATTCAAAGGCCTGATAACATATGCACGGAAATTTTGGTGGAAATTAAGAAATAAACAACATCCCAACACTCAAACGGATTGATGAGAGGAACGCCTGGTTCAATCGACACAGAAAGACACACGGATTAAACGTATATTATCAATGCATAAAACCTCCTATTAACAAGACTATTGGTGAGACATTTTAAAACAGATAAAACGCGAACGTTTTACGTTGACTTCTCTTGTCCCGTTTTCAACATGGCGGTCCCGCCACTTACCCGCAACAAAATTCAACAAGAATACACGATTACGCGCGCACAAAACTAAAACAGATAAGGCACGCAGACAAAAAGCAACAACAAACTGTACACACCTACACTTAGCAAACAAAAGCGATATTAGGCCTGTTTTTTGTCTTTCTTAACCTCTGTTATCCTTCCTCAATGATGTAATCTGAATAGGCTACTCGAGGCGCTCACTCGTGGCTATGTGTCGTCACACTGGCAGCGATGAGTCGGTCACGAATCAATACGGAAAACAATAGAGTCACCCCCTCCCTCCTGATCAAATTAATTCCAGTGGAACCCCGCCCCGTTAATACTGTCACCTCGTTATTACGGCGAATCTTTTGTGTCCCCGCGAATTGTCCATACATTTTATCATAAGAAGACCCCGTTAATCCGGCCACCCCGTTGACACGGCCAACGGCCACATTCTGAAATTCCAACCTGTATAATCCTTTATAATTTTACCCCGTTAATACGGCCACTCGAATCAGTTAGGTTCATTTTTTTTTCATGGTCACATGTAATATTGCAGGTACTGATTAAAGTTTCATTTTTATAAAAAATTAAATCTGCATTTCGAATGCTTATTATAAAAGAACATATTTTTTGGAAGTGCAATTTGGTATATCTGTCAAGACGTTCCTTAAAATATTTGACCCTACCCCGTTAATCCGGCCACCCCGTTAATA
>Ga0126338_10002163_pt1 | contig 13352 bp, 9 predicted proteins | sample OrbCmetagenome_2_FD_92529 | JGI IMG/M metagenome (GOLD analysis project Ga0126338, IMG submission 92529) | Coral microbial communities from Petempiche,Puerto Morelos, Mexico - Orbicella C C metagenome | ecosystem: Host-associated > Invertebrates > Cnidaria > Coral | place: Petempiche,Puerto...
ATAGACAAAACAGGCCAATCTACCAACCAGGAATGGGAGTTTCAAAAGCAAGAAACTAAGTTAAAGGAACCTAAGATAATTTCCTCAACTAGTACATTGCATATAAAAGGTTCTTGTGAATAAGGGAAGATTATAATGAACAGGGCCAACTACTATAGTTGTCTGGGCAAGGCCTGGTGGATTGCATGACAAAATGAAAAGACTCCCACATCCAAAGGGTATCCATCAATTGCATTTTACTGGTAAGGGTACTGTCCAACAAACATAGGTACGCAAGGCGTGCAAGAGTTATTTTTTTTTGAAGTCTCGAAAATAGGAGCATTCATGTCAAATTAACCAAATCATTACTGTAAGTTACAGTAATGATTTGGTTAATTTGACAAGTTGTTTTGGTTGCGATGTACAGCAAGAAAGAAACTAGGAATTTATGATGTACATACGATGTTACATCGGTAGTGGTAAGATAGCTAAATAGTAAGCCATAAAATGTTTGACTGAACAAACTACAGTAATCTGACACATCTCCAGATTAATGTAGATACCTTCTTATTTTTTTTCTTTGATTAGTTCTTTGATACAACCCACACGGTGATTTGTGTGACATGCGCACATGCATAACTCACTCACCGATCACATAGCCCTTCCAACCCCCAAAAGGAATTTTTGCCCGTTAATACTCAAGTTAAGAGATGTTTTCGCATTTTACACGAGTCGTAAGTTTACGTTTTTCACACAACACAACACAACAACACTACTTCGCCGAAAATAGAAAGAGAAAAAAACCCTCTCTGACACATTGAAAGTTTGATTTAATTAAATTGCACTTTAACTTGGTGCCATGCAGTCTTCAAAGAACATTTGAGCAGTTTTGATACTTTTTACCTTTAAAACTATCGGACTGAAAAGAATGTCATAAAATACCCATCAAATAAAAAGAAACTGCTACTGCAGACAAAAACTATCCAGAAATGAAAGCTTTTTTTTGTTAATATCCTGGGAACAATAGGCGATAACTTGTCAGCTCTAATTGAATTTACTCCCATATAAAAAACAAAAGTGTTAAGTTACTAAAGATAGCAAACAGCTCTAATTGAATTTACTCCCTTGTGAAAAACAAGAGTGTCAAATTACCCTTTGTAACTAAAAAATAAAAATATCTCCTTATATTTGCATGCAACAAGAACAAAACAATCGTCACCTGCACTTACTATTGTAAACGTTAGAACTGTTTCAAATCTAAATAGTCTCATCTCCTCTAAAACATGTCCTAAGAACTAGAAGCGACGATTCGTGACCTCTAATTGAATTTACTCCTTGTGAAAAACAAAAGTATCAAGTTACCTTTGTAACTAAAAATAAACCTCAGGGCTCATCTTGTTCGTCACTAAAATCCTCAGCCTACCCACAGAAAATGTCGAAGTAAGCCCAATATATGAATACTTCCTTCTCTTTTATAGAAGAATAAATATGGCCGTTCTAAACTGTGTCAGGATCAAATCTTCTCACATACCATCTACCTTTACAACAAGAAATTTGATTGGCTGTTTATAGTAGATCCAATTTAATTGGTGTGACATACATACATCTCTCACTCACTCACTCACTCATCCATAGACCCATCCATAACATACCCGACGAGCAGACTAAGAGGTATTTTTTTTACAAAAAAATAACTCAAAAATTAACATCAGCTGTAATATACACAACTAAATAAACAAGAGGAAAGACAGTGGGTATTTTTCTAACTTCCTTGAGTAGTGATCTTGGTCGCTCCTGAATGGATTAGAAGAGGCTAAGGAGAGGTACATTTTTAGTAGTTCACTTGACACCTTTTAAAAAGGTCTATTAATAACATATTTCACTGAAAACTACAAACCCAAGGCATATCTTCATTTCATTGCAGATTCACTTTTTAGAAACAAAACCTACTAAGAAGTGAAAAGGAAGTGAGCCACTCAACTTGGAAAATGGGTCATTGTAAACAGTGGCAATTTTGATGCCACTGACTTAAGGTTTTAATCCGTAGGTTAAGTTAAAGTTAAAATCCACTGACACGATTAAGACATGAGATGTGACACAGTTGAAAACATTCATGAAGTTATCGCCTATCCTCATCCAAAAGACTGAGACAATATTATAAAGAAAGTACCACTTCTTGTCCGCTTGCCAAAGCAAGAAATAATTCTCATTTTCATTCCTATTTTTTTAGTTCTTTATTTTCCCAGCCAGTACCAGTGATTTTCTTTCTTTCTTGTTACCTTTTGAGATATCTTAGAAATTAAAAAAAAAAAATGTATCCAACGTAGAGCCACTAAACCACAAGGACAGCACCATGTCTTGTCCACTCAACAAAGTTAAGCCCTGTTCAGCGGGGTTCCTACTTGGCTGGGTTACCAAATACGAATACCCTGTGTTGTAATAACTTCTTTTCTTTTTCCCCTCTCATTTCCAAGGTGATATTAAGGACTGCAGAACCCTCAGCCTTGTGTAATGTCTTTTCTTGTATTTATTCATATCATTTCACCATGTTCGTATTCATGTGTATTTATTTACAATAACCTATAAATAATAGCAAAACATGTCGTTTGAATTCTCCTCAATTCTCTTGTCTGTTGATCGTCGCAAACTTTTAATCACAACTTGAATCATTCAAAAATTCATACAGCTCATCAATTTTGACTCTCAATATCTCCTTTTTTGGCAATCAAGTACAGTTAAACCTGTTTAAGCAGACACCTTCAGGAATGAGCTATTTATGTAATTGCATGTAGCTTCTATATATAAAAATGTTTGTACGGAAATCTATTCTATGTAGATCATTTCTGCAGTAAGATATTGAGTTCTTGCATCCTACATGAAATGACTCATACATGAAAAGGCTGGGTATACTTGTTGTCTTGGGTACAAATCAAGGATTCTGGTCTCACTTAGAATGTTGATGACAAAACACCATTTTTTGCTGTCAAAGTATCCTTTAGGGTGCACTCAAAGAAATAATAATAAAAAGGAAGAAACACTCTCATTTAATTTCCGTTTTAATTTTAGGCTTGATTTCCACTGTTCTCCTGAGCATGCAAGTCGGGTCTACCAGTGAGTGTGAGATCCTCTCTTGAACAGTGGCTAGTAAGCAAACCTATTCCATTTTAAGTGGTATCTTTTAGGGGTCTAATGAAGCTCAAGCAACTCCTACATTAGTGTCCTTTAGGGGTTAAATTCAAATTTTCTGACAAGTGTCCCTGGTCTTTTCAAATGAGAGTTCTCCCCTGGGGTTCCAAATGTCTAACAAGAAGTGAAGGAGTGAAGGAGTGAAATTGCTCCACTACTACAACTTGGAAAATAATATTTTCCAAGTTAAAAAGTAAAAAAAAAAAATGAAAACGTGTTGTACTGTAATATGCATGGTTGCCAAATGTCTGGAAAAAGTCAGGAAAGTTTTTCAAGATCCAAAGAAAGTTAGGGAATTTAATATCTAGTCAGGAAATTGTAATTTGCAAGTAATTGTAATTTAGTCAAGGAAAGGTATGAAAAGTTTTTCTCTTCTTGGGTGTTGGCTGTGGTTGAATGGGTGGGAAACTACTCATGCATGTTTTCATGTTGCTTACCTCCTGTTTTCTACACATGGTTTTGTGATTTCTTTGTTTTGGTTAGGTCACACAACAACAACAATTGTGACATGCGGTGGAGATTCAATCTACTTTGTTGAAAAAATACAAGCAACCTAGAGAAACACTTTACTGTCTAGCGTGGACTACCATATATTTGGACTATGACACTGATAAGAAAAGAAAAGCCAACCTCATAGCAGCAGAAGGATATCAAAGTGACATTAAGATAATAGAACCTCATCAGCTAGTGTGTTCTGGGGAAATTCAAGGTCACAAAGGAGTTTTAGAATGTTTGGTTTTTCCCCCTCATCATCCCACGTGGTAACTGAGAGCGGCTGATGATAATACTATTATGGTTTGAGAAATTGGATTGCCTATAAAGCAGCTGAGTATCAAGGAAAATCACAGTAAGTTTATTGAACTGCAGGTGAATAATTAAAAAATAGACAACATACCATGTTTCTATTGAGTTTTAGTATAAATCTACTAGTGTTCTATCACGAATGCCATGCTCTGATTGTCTACGCTACCTACTATCTATTCTGTGATAGATAGTGAATAGCATAACAGTGTGCCCTTGCTAACAAAATAATGACCACTTCTTGGCGTCTTCGAAGTGTCTATGAAGAAGATTCCGATAAAGTTTTGAATGACTAGTAGACTTATAATCGCTCTCGAATTCTATGCATGATAGTTGACTTGGGCTCCGCCCTTGTCAACTACCACCTGATTGAAATCTTGAGCTCATAATCTAATTGATTAATAGAAACATGTACATCAACAGATTGTGCTAGTTCTGTGTTTCTTTTGAGTTATAGAGACATGATTTTAACCCAATCAGTGAACCTTTTCTTTAGAGTACTTTGGTTTTAGACGACATGATCAGGATATTTTCTCTACTAAGAAATCTGTAAACAACACCAGACTACACCACATTCTACAAAAACAGATGAGTTTAAACTACTGAGTCCTAGTGCCAGACTACCTTCGGTAGCTCCTCTTGGAGACTTTCTGTCCATGTAAGAGTGTCCAGGGGGTGCCTGACTTGTCTTTGATACAGTACTTGTTGTCTGGGGTCTAACAACAGCTGCAAATGCCTCCTCTTCACTGCGTCCACTGTCAACCTCTTGACGACGAATATGACCCCTTGACTGTTAAAGAAAGGACAATAGAGAGGTTAAGCATGACGTTAATGGCAGACGGCAAAGGCAACTTCTGATTTTCAGTTCTTTTCTTCTAATCCATAAATAAAGCCCACAAAAATGGAATAACGTCTCCCACTATTCCTTGCAAATACAAATAATTTCACTCTACTGTACACACAGCTGAGGAGAGATGACAAAAGTTTCATTTTTCCCGTTTGCTGGTTGCCGTAAACATCATGCTTAACCTCTCTACTATTTTGAACATCACAAAACATTACTCTCTTAAGGGTATGTATGCATAAGCATACTTTTTCAAAGGTCATTAAATACCACACAGGTGTTTTTCCTTTTGTTAAAGCCTGAACATTTTCATCAATTTTAATAGCACTTAAACATTGTTTTAATTAAAGTGAATCAACACCATAAAAACCACTTTTAAAAAACCCCTCTAATCATATCAATTACATAGCTGACCTGTTCGATTTCTCGAGCTGTCTGCTCTGCTTTCAATTCCATCTCTCGAGTGCTATCTTTTGGAAGTGGTGTCCTAAAAAAATGTTTTATATATGTACATGTGAATTCTGACTTTCTTCTTAGCTTGAAGTCTGATGTTTGTAGATCTGTGTTGATGAAACTAACAGATTTGTGTGTCTATAGCTTCAAAACCAGTTCAGTGGTTCATTGGAATCTTTTCTATATAAACAGCACAGGGTCAGAGCCAAGTGTCTGAGTGATGGAGGTACTAGGAAGGAAAGGTTCAGGCAATTGTTCAATCAATCAACAAACAGTGGATAGCATAGTTTATCCATTGAATAATGATGTATCCACTGGAAAGCATTGTTTTCCCTTTGAACAACCATGATCTGTATGCTTGTCCAGTGCAGGTGGTACTGACAGTAGTAGCCATTCAGGTAAGCAGAGACAGGCCTCCACTTAAGGCGTCTCCCGAAAAATCCAACACAAGGATAGTGACCAGGCACAAAGAAAATACATGGGACACTAGGGATTAAGCTACCAAGACAACAACCACACAACGGAAACCATTGTACTAACGTGTATTGCAATAGATCATCACTGTATGTTGAAGTAACACCAAATTTCTCTTGATTGGTTTTGAACATCTCATCAGCTGACCAACCATTCTAAAACCAAGTGATTTCAAATACATTACCTAATTGTATCAAAGAAATCACATATTACACTACATGGGAATTTAAAACATACTCTGAAGTTGAGAATTACTTGTTGAGGAACCAGTATATGGCATCCATAATAATAATGGATGTAATAAATTATATTGGTTCATTAAAACGTCATACACATAATTACATACATATGGTATAATTGAATGATGTAAAATGATGCTTACTATGTTCAATGTACTCACTAGATAATAAATACAGTCTATGTCACTTAACAATGGGAAAAATTATTTTCTATGTAGACATAAAATACCTGAACATCTACTTCAACTTCTACATCACTGCTTGCAAACTGAGTCAGTTTTTGTCCCATGACAAAACAACTCACAGCCATGACACAAACTCAACCCACACTGAAAGAAGAGCTCATTGACTCTTTCTATGATCAGGTCACTAATTGCTAAATACTGAACATAAGACTGTCGCAAATGCTCAATCCAATTGGATGATAGTATCTTTCACCAACAAGTGTGTAAAGCCAACAAATTTAGCCCACTGCACCGCCAGCCTTTCTCTCACAAACTCAAAAATACACCTGTTTCCTCACAGCTCAAATGATTTGGATGCAACCAAAACTCTTTTGTTTTAGCTTGAAAATAATACTAGTGGTTTGAGAAAGTGTCATGCAAGCATAAGTCACCAAGCATCAAGATATAAGAAAAATAGAACCACTCTATACAGTGGCCATTTTGGATGTTCTAAATATGATCAATGATCTAAGTAAAGAAATGTCTGGTGAAATCAGTCATGCATGGCCAAAAAACTGGTACCATTCAACAGCTGGTTTTTGATAAAAGCAAAATAAAAAGTCAACACAAACAGTAGTCTTTTGGGAGACTACTAAAATACAAAGTTTATAACAAATTTTTCTTCACACGAGAAACACAAAAATGCAAAAAGGAATGCACAACAGCCTTGAATAACATTTCTGATTAAACTGAATAGGCACCACTTGAAAAATTAAACTTTTTATCACATTTTTGTATTGACAGTCCAAGAAAAATTATTATATAGATTAACCAAGAGACATTGCTACTAAGTTTTGGTTAAAAGTATCGCGGAGGTATCGCAGAGGTTACGGGTTTGAATCCTGTTGAAGCCCTGATTTTTTTCATGCTTCTTCTTTCCAATTGCTTAAATTGGAAAATTTACTGCGATGATCATTCTTCACTTTCATCTACAACCGCAGTTCATATATGAATTATTTCATATAAACTTCACATGAGTATTGGTTACTTTTACACTATTTACCACTTTCATATTGTCCTCCAACCCTCCTCCTAAGTCAATCTCTTCATCCTGTGGCACCCATTTCTGTAAAAACAACAAAACGAGAAGCCAATGCAACTGATTGGGGAAGACAAAACCACAGACTCGTACATAGACTCACAAGACTCTTGATTCGTCCAGAAAAGGCATATCTTCACCCATTTTTAGCTCATTCATGTGCGCGTATGCGCAAGCAATCAATGAGTATCGTGAGGGACCAAATGTTGACAGAAGTTTGTGGACAGAAATTGTGGACTGTAGATGGAAGTGAAAGTGTCCTCACCACCCCTCCCCGCTTCAGCTTAATAAAAGCCCAAATAAATTTTGATGTTGCTGCAATAAGCAAGTGCAAAGAATAAAAAAAGTGTTTGTATGGTGTGATAAACAAATTTTAACATCAAGTCAGAATTTCTGAACCTCTGAAAATCACAATATGGATTGAGAGGCCGAATGTTCACTCTGAGGGGACCCTAAATGGGTTATTTTACAACATACTACCACAACAAATCAATGAGGCAGCCATATTGGCAAAACACATATTTGCTTTCGTATTGGTAAGCAATCATTGCTTTATTATTATGCTTTTCCTTTGGAACTCTTCAGCATAAAATGCATACATCAATCATAGCGGCCAAGATACTGTAGTCTCACCAAACCATTTTTTGAGCTCCAATTTTGAGACGTTGGAGGCTTGCTCCAACAAAAACTGCCTTATGATCTGCCTAAAATATGTCAGCACTTGTTAACATAGCAGAAAACAATCTCTTATTAAAAAGTTACTTGACACATTAGATCAACAACAGGCAATGTTTTCGGGTTCATTACGATGAAGCTGGTTTGGAAGTTGAAATTAGAATGAGAAGGGAAAATGTGACTTCACCATCCTCGGCAAGGGAAAGAAATGACAATGACAATGACAATGTTCCAAGAAGAATAATAATTATAATAATTATTAAGAAGCACATATTCCTCATTGTTTTCTGTTTTGGAAGTTTCTTTCGTGAGGTTAAAATTATAATCTGCATTTATAGTTAGTTGAAGATACAATTATGGTTACTGTTATGAGTTTGTAGAAAACTTGCTTGTGACCAAACATTTAACGGAATATAAGGTTAAGCTTACACATGTGACTTCATTAGCCTTGGCAAGTTCAAGAATTTCGTAAGGAGGAGAAAATATACCTTTCTTTGTGATCTGGTAGTTAAGTATTTGTAATGTGGCTTTTATTAGAGTAGGTTGTTCTATTTACAAAAACTATTTTTTTGTTTTTTTTAACAAACAACTATGGTATGCTAATAGAAGCCAAACCTCACGGTTACCCTGAAACAAGGATATTACCAGTCTGACTACATGTAGATATCCTAGGAAATTGAAAAGTGGTTCTAACAAGTGTTGACATAATGACTTTTTAACAATTTTAGCATGTTTCAAAAAAAAATTCAGTTTTGTACGTTAATGATAAGTGCTGCACTGCAAAACAAAGTTGGGTTACAGGAGACAGTCCTGAACTGGTTCAAAACATAGTTGTCTAATAGAAGTCAGCAGATATTCTCCAGTGAAACACTTTCTCGATGCTTCAACCTGGATTGCTGGGTACCTCAAGGTTGTTGTTTAGGACCTCTACTATTTATAATTTTATTTACTCATCTCAGTTGTTTGATGTTGTAGGAAACCACATGTGCATTGCTTTACTAACAACACTCGGCTTCATTTTAAGCTTCAAGCCAGATGGCCAAGTCAGTCAAGATGTTGGAGTGAGGGCTTTGAAAAGGTGTATTGCAGATATTCAAAGCTGGATGACTGATTATAGACTCTTACTTAATTATGACAAAACCGAGGTGCTGTTAATAAACATTTATTGGAACATGGTATCAGCTATTAAAATAAGTTAAATCGCAACATTTGTTTACACATTGGTGATAATGATATTGCTCTGTTGCCTGTGCTTGATATTTAGGAGTCTGGTTTAGTGAAAAAATGTCCCTGTCTGCACATATCACCAAGGCATGCAGGAGTGTATTCTTTCATTTACATAATACTAGAAAAATTAAGAAATATTTACTGTATCTGAGGATAGTCTGTGTGCAATTTTCCATGCCCTTAGTACTTCTCAACTCAGCTGCCGTAGCTTAATGTATGGACTTCCCAATGTGCAAATTTCCAAGCTACAGCACATCCAAAATGTAGCTGTTATCTACTTATTAATTTGAACGTACCCAAGTACTCGCACATAATGCCAGCTCTGTAGGAACTTCTCTGGCTACCCACTGCTTATCAAATTAAGATTTAGATTCAAATCAATTTATGGACTAGCATCATCTTCTCTTAGTGACTTCATAAAAGCTTAGCAAAAAGCTCGTACTCGTTACACTCTAATAATAGCCTACTATAAAAGTGTCACAGGAGACAATGTACCCAACACCTGGTGCCACGTCTTTTACTTTTGCTGCATCGGCTCTATGGAACAGCCTCCCAGCTGACCTGTGTGTTGTCACACCACTTTAAATGTTTTTAAAGTCAGCATTTTAATGTACTTTCAATGTATTTCTATTTTATTTCCCCTTTATTAATAACATTACCATTATATATTTGTCTTATTACTTAGTCTTCGATGAATTTATTGTAAAGTGGTATTGATCAGTGTATGTAAATAAATAAATGCTATAAAAATTATTAAATTAGTATTATTATTTAACAGCATAATAGTCATTTAACTAGATATCCTTAACATTTTACTAAGTACATCATATTTTGTTACTCTTAAGCAACCTATTGCCCTTGACAGAAACTTCGAGGAGACTGAGTACCAGCTTTTGGCAATAGCATTACTGGGATGGCGGGAGGCACAACAGCCTCATGGTTAGTGTGCTTGTCTCTGAATTGAGCAGTCTGGGTTTGAGCCCTGACCAGGGACATTTTGTTGTGTTTTTGAGCAAGACTCTTTACTCTCACAGTGCCTCCCTCCACCCAGGTGTATAAATTGGTACCAGTGAACTTAATGCTGGGGGTAGACCTGCAATGGACTAGCATCTCATCCAAGGGGGAGTAGAGATAATCCTAGTTGCTTCATGCTACAGACACTGGGATAAGCTCTGGCCTGATAGGCCTCTTGGCTCATAAGCAGACTTAACCTTTGCCATTACTGGGATGGTTCAGATGGTTACCCAATCCATTCCAGAGCTCCTAGTGCCAAAGACTGACCTTTAATCTTCCCAAAGTTTCTGTCAATGGCAATTAGTTCAAAATGATTTGTGAGGTTTTGGTGTTTATGGGAATGGACCAATGAGTGAGACCAGATAATGCCTATTCCCCCCACAGAGGGGACTGTCTGATTTCCAATCCCAATGAGGAATATGGATATTTTCCCAAGAATAATGATATCTGTTTGAACTTAATTCCTGCTGTTTCAAACCGTTGTTTGGAACCCTACAGCACATCCGAGGGTTCCAATTAATTGGTACAACTGTACCAATATTTCATGACCAAGGAGGACAAAAAATGCACATTAGTCATGACATGAATGAGCTGGCTCTAAGAGCCATTGAATTTTCTAATAACTATGATTAAACAAGAATGCTGTGCTCTGCAATGAGCTAGGTTGAAACAAACTTCAGCTGTTGTCTCAACGTCAGTACAGGTCTTTATATCATTTCCTGCCTCTAATTTCATCATAAAATTCACAAGTTGTCCTCATGAAAGTAATAACTATTACTTGGGCTTCCATAGGAATGCCTAAGTCTAAAAGTACAGGATTTTTTCCTTGGATGCCAAATGGGGGGTCAGTTCCAGACATTCTGAGTTGAATGTGTGGAAACTGGAGATGAGAATTGTGACAGCTTGCTAATTATTGTATGTTCGCTCTTCATTTTACAGAATGCTGTGTTTTGTGAAGAAAGCTTTGGAAAGAATCATGCGATATACGCTCATCTCACATACCAATGTATGCCCTATTCAAGGTAGGTCCACACTTAGAGGTTTTGAGTGTTTTCGGAATAGACAATCAGGGGTTTCATTTAGGGCTGGGCATCAGGCTAATCGACCGGCTGTGAACAGAACTATGCCCGGCTGCTTCATTGATAATTTCTTTAGTTCTCTTGCTGTCCCATGCTATTTCCCTGAAGCTAAAAGTCTTCTAAAATATTTAACAAGCTTATTCAACTCAGAAAACATGATTTTGCGGGTTATAGCATGCGTTATTGCCCTTGTATCTTCAAATTGTGAAGCAAACTCAACCCTCGTTACTTTCAGAATTAGCAGCCTTAGGGGCTTGTTACTTTCTAGGGGTCCTATCTTTTGGGGAGCAAAAAATGTTATATAAAGTCTGTATGGATGAGCTCTTTATGAAGCAAAAAGCTGCAAATTCATAAAAACAGTTCTTAAAACATGATACAATTCTTTGCTCCAGTTTATATCTATGTTGTTGTCATCTGGGTGGACTCTTTATGTCTAGATTGTGTTGTCAGTGGTTGGCAGGGAAGCTTGCCAGATACCGGAAACTGTTTCTTCTTCAAGATGCCTTACGTTAGTCTGCTGTAGCAATATCTTAGTGCACTGGTTGAGTTTTCAAATTAGATTTGAAGAAACGTCCCTTCTAATATGCTTTAGTTGAAAATGATATCAATTTGAATCAAAGCTTTCTTTAGTACGTTCCTGTTACTTGAAGAAAATTTAATGAGTTTTGGTTTAACACAACACCTTGTGAAATGTCAATTTGTTGTTGAGTGCCTTCAATCAAGTTACGGTACCTAACTTTCACTTGACTATTGATTGGAAAAATGTATATACTATTTTTGTGAAGGTTGGGCTTTCAGAATGTAATAGCAACCACAATTTTTTGATGTTACTGTTGTGGGGAGGGGGGAGGGGTTGCTACATTAGAGGGGTCATTACTTTCGGAAGTTTATGGTATTAACTGTACTTCCGCATTTCCCCACGGGAGTACAGGGTCTGAAATTGACCATGAAATCCAATTACCATGGAACTGGTAGGTTCAGTGCTGGAAATACTTTTTCTTCTTTGACAGGACATGCATCCTTTCAAATATTAATTTTGGTTGGACATCTTATCAATTTGATTGGACATTGATTTATTTATCATTTATGATTAATTAAATGCTACTAGATGACTGCATCAATTTCTCTGGATTATTTCCTGGTTATATGTGATTCAAGCAAACCTAGTTTTATGTTGAACGCAACCAAAATTGGCTTTAGGGTACATTCATGAAGTGCTAACAGCATGTCGCAATGCACGCAATGCATTATAGGGCGAGTTCTGAAGAGTACTTTACTATATACAGGAAAGATGAACACTTCTGCTTTATGAGTTACCTATTCAAATATGGCTCAAACTGTCAGAGTCCAGGGTTCAAAATTAAAAACTAAGTGATAAAAATCAAGTGAGATGCATAACATCTGAAGAAGCTAGTCATAAAAGGGGATAAGTGACAATTTTGGTTGCTTTTTTTTTGCTCCAAATTAGCTGAATTTTTGCATGTGGTCTTCCATGTAATAGAAAAATGTGGTCCTGTATTTTTGCCGCTGGTTTTTGCTTTGCTTTATAAAGACGCCGCCAGGAAAACCGAGTGGTTTTTTGCGTATGCAATATCTCGAAAATGAAGCAAAGTTTAGTGGAAAAACTACTGGACATTGGTAAACATACCTAAACAAAACTGCATGCGAAATTTGGAACATTTTCGACAAAGTTCACTTTTGAGAAAAATACCTAACGCCCTTTTTCAGCCGAGCACTTCAGATAAATGAAGCCAGGGCCTTTATTATGATAAACCGAGCCGATCCTTTGTTATATTAAACCGAAGCGAGCCTTTGTTATTAGTCGAAGTCTCACCTCGGTTTATTATAACAAAGGATTCATAACAAAGGATTGGCTCGGTTTATTATAACAAAGCCCGGTTTCGTTTATGTGAAGGGCTCAGTGGAAAATTGGCGTTAGGTATTTTGCTCAAACGTGAACTTTGTCAAAAAAGCTGCAAATTTCGCATGTGTTATTTTTTAATCAACAATGATTTAGATAAACATATACAGGCAAAAACTAACGATAGATAAATCCGACGTTTCGGCGACATCTTGGCGCCATTGTCAAGGGAAACTAATTAAATATGCGATTTCAAG
>Ga0126338_10002164_pt1 | contig 13350 bp, 11 predicted proteins | sample OrbCmetagenome_2_FD_92529 | JGI IMG/M metagenome (GOLD analysis project Ga0126338, IMG submission 92529) | Coral microbial communities from Petempiche,Puerto Morelos, Mexico - Orbicella C C metagenome | ecosystem: Host-associated > Invertebrates > Cnidaria > Coral | place: Petempiche,Puerto...
ATCAGATATAGCAATGATAGAAATATTAATCAAATGCATGTAAGTTCAATGGACATACTATAACTACATGTAAGTAACAATGTTCTTAGTTAGATATCTGTTTAAACGATTTGTAGAACAATTAGATTAAATTCACGTTAGGTGGCAAGTGCACTTAATATTTTGAAAAAGTGATAGAAGCAGCGCTTGAAGAGAAGGTCAGTTACATAAGTTAACTGTAGTGTTCATGAGCGAAAATGTTTTCTGGCAAGCCGGCATGTTTCCAGATTTCTGTGTACCCTCAACCATGGTGCTTGCATACAAGTCTGTAACTGGTATGAACTTTCCCTGGAGTGGGCCATCCTTATCCCTTCAAACTTGGCATTATTATCATAACTAAGCTTCATAGTTATTTTATTATATTTATTAATATTATTTGATTATTAGCTCAATATTCAACATGTAATTGCTCTAAAGTCCATGTATGTAGGCAAGATCATCTACTATTACGTTGTAGTTTAGTGCATATATCTTACTGTTCAACTACTTTTCATTTGCAGGCGCTTTGGCTCGAACGTGCTGAAGAAAATTGCTTCTCGTGCTTTTGACAATGTGAACATTGGCTACCTGTATGTTTATTAGCATTTAACAAATTTTGAATTTTGCCTTGTTTTATTTTTTGGTTGATTTATTTTTATGGTAGGTTTAAACAACTTTTGCAAAAAAGTCAAGGAGGTTTTTGCCATATCTTTGTGCTGATCCATATAGCTAACTGTTTTGAAAACCTCTCCTCTCTGCAAGAGTTGATTAAGACGGATTCCGCTCAAAGTTCGAGCAATAAGTGCAAAACGTATAGATAATTTACTAAAAATCTGCTCACAGCACAGTTCATTTCTCTAGGTGACTCCGTGGTTAAATCCCCAAGCATTCTCTAGAAATTTAATGTAAAACCTCGTAAGAATGCTTGGTGCTTGTGTTATTGTGTCTTAAGTCTCGATAAGTTCTTCTTAACACTGTATTCAAAATATTACCATACTATGAGGGCTTTTAGGTAACTTTATTTTTGCCATCATTGCTCGAATGTTCTGCGGAAATCATCTTAATTCTGTCTCCAGGTGGATGTTGTCGAAGGATCCAACTGTACAAACAGACCACCAATATCTGCATGCTAAAACTTTTCGGTGTACAGTTACGTATTTAAAATGTAGCATTTTTTTGGTGGAATTCAGTAAGTGAGGATAGAATGCAGATCCTCTCCACTCTTGTTAGCAGCCAATTACTTTCCAAGTCATGTTATGTATTATTTTAAAAACTGCTGTTTGCAGATCGGTTCCTAAGGTGAGAACAAACTGTGGAAAAGTCAATATTCGTTTCCAAGGCCCTATGTTTTGGAATTCTTTTGGGGAAGATTTCAAATATTCCTCCCCCCTCCCCGTTTAAATCTAATTTGAAAGAGCATCTTACTAACAATTATTAATGAATTTTGTTAATGACTTCAAACAAATACCGGTATTTTTAGTGCAGTTAGTCGTAGGATAATACGATCATACTATTTATTTAATGCTTATCTCCTTATTTTCATTTATTGTATTTAACGTTTCTGTGCGTGTTTACTTTAGTTAGCTACCGACTACAAATTGCGATATATATGTAAGTAACTGGCAACCTGACTTTTTTAGCTATTTCAAGTTATTACAGGTGGTCAGTTACCCTTATTGTAGTTTAATAAATGTACTATTATGTAATTAAGAATTGGTTCATGCTTAGCGTGCGTATATCGAGTTATGGATGCACGCGGGAAGTTTGGAGAGCACGGAAGAAGCTTAAGAGTTGCTCGAGGCCACAGCCGAGAGTAACTGTAGCTTCTTGAGTGCTCTCGAAACTTTCCAAGTGCATCCATAACTCGATATACGCACAGCGCTAAAAGCATGAACCAATTCTTTTATAACATGACGACAACAACTTGGGCGCTAAAGCATGTTTTATTTGTGATTGACTACAAAGTTCTCACAATGCACGGTGAAGAAAAACAAAGCTCATTAGGATCCTAACACGCCAAAATCAGTTAAGCAACGGTTGAGCGAAAACGCTTAACCTGGTTTCTAAAATTGTCAATGAAAAATTCGCTTCTTCGAATTAATTATAACGAAAATGTAGGTAGACAAAGTCAAAAGTCCTCGATGAAAATGTAGACAAACAAAGTCAAAATACGCACGTTTAAGTAAGCACCTTAGCCTGGCAAAAGTCAAAGGCTCAAAGTGGAGTTTGGATTGTTCAAAATAATCTTCACATTGCCGAAACTTAAGCAAAAGGAAGTTGCAATAAACTCGACGGAAATTTTGTAGCTAAATTGAAACTGCACGCGTCATCTTATATACGCACGACCGTGCGTATATAGAGATTTTGTTCATGATGACTCAACGGGAATTAGATAGGACTAGCGCGCGTGTTATGTTATAATTTAATTTATTAAAAAAAATAAGGGATAAATAAAAGCTGATGTTGTTGTGAACACATTTTACAACTGAGCGTCGTGGGCTTCCAAAGTTTTTCCTTGTAGTGAAAGGATATATAGAGCTTATAATTTCCAGCGCAGCTTGTTGAGTGTTTCAATTCTGTTGTGTTTAGTGAGCTGTCTGGACTGGAGTTGACAACGATATCCTCTGAAGCATTCAAAGACGTGACAGTTACTTGGGATCTGTAAGTATTTACGTTTCATTCTTTTCTCACAGAGAGCAGAATTTTTTTGGTATTCTGCATAAAATAATTATTTGTTGCTAATGTTGTAATTCCCAACAGCAGTGTAGTTCAAGTGTACCACCAGTGCAATAAGTGTAACACCAGTGAAGTTTTAATACGCGTGTAAATTGCAGTGAAAATTTCCGAATTTAATAGGAAGACACCTGAGGACTGCCTGCGGCCACCAAAGATAGCCGAAGATAATAAGATTTCCAAACACTTCCGAAGATCACCCGAAGCCTTCCGACAATTAATGATTATCACCCGAACACTTTCCACCATTTTTGAAAATCACTCGAACCCATCCGAGAAGTTCCAAAGATTGCCGAAGATCACCCGAAGATTTCCAGAAATTTCCCAACATGGTGGTTAATTTCCGAAATCTCTGAAGATATTTTAAACAAGATAACCACTGTCCGCTGTCTAAATTAATTAATGTAAAGCCAAAGATTGTAAACAGTCACTTTTTTAAGTGCATAATCAACAAGTCATCATATGGTCATTCTCATGCAATCTGGAATAAATAAGCAGACTTTGACCAATTTATTTACACTAAGTCGCCTTCGAAATGTGATTACCTGTGCTTATATTTCTGTAGCAATGATCGCAGTAATTTATCTAATAGTATCTTTTGCAATTTTTTTTTTATTCCAGTGAACTGTATAGCAGCAAGATTGCCACGTTTGAAGAAAACCCTTTCCTGTCGCTCAAAATAACTAATGGAATCCTGTAAGTACGAGGAAACAACAAAAAACCATTTGATTCCCATTCATGACTATTATTGTGACAACTGAGTCAAATGAGCTTGATATTGTTACTTTGAAAGATATCTCAGAAAAGCATATTCCCTAGACTGGTTGTGGTTACAGCTTAGACCTTGTACTTTCAAGGGTTAGAGGGGGGGGGGAGGGGGGAGGGGGTGCTCAGCTGCTTCTGTTTTCCACGCCACTTGGCATTTAATTATAATTAGCTGCTTTGTTGTTCAATTCCATTTTCTCTTAGTGAACTTCAGAACAATGCCATTCAAGCTGTTACACGAAAGCTGTTTGGAGATTCTGGATCATCCGTAAAGACACTGTAAATATCAATTTATAAAACTTTCTTAATTCGTATATCTTACAAAAGGAGAGAACAGTCACAAAGTAACAGCTTAATTACACGTGGTTTTATTTCCCTGCGTTTGTTGTAGATTGTATAACATCCTGTTATTTGACTTCATCTTTGTTTTTCCTAGGGATCTTTCTAACAACCAAATACAATCTTTCCATGAAGATGCTTTAAAAGGTGTATCAATTGAAACAATGTAAGTGTGTGATTTACTTATTTTGAAACAATAGACAGACATAAATTGGGTAGATCGTTTACGCCTTTTGCTGTTCATTAACAGAAAATATCCATTCATTTGAGTCCAAATTTGTTTCATTATGGTCAATATACTCTCATTAACACCAACATGACTTTCATTTGCGCGGAAGGAACGTTCAAGAATAACACCTGCATATGTATCAGCATTCAAAATCATCAGAGATAAACAATACCTTCCTTTGACATTCATTGGCTGTAAATGTATTTTCATTTTTGTCGAAACAAAATTTGTTGTCACGAAACGACAGTCATGTACACTTTTGGACAATCCTTTTTCAACAAAGGACTTTCAATAACACAATTTGGATGAGTACTCACAATCAATTGCATTATTATACAACCATATCCATGAACGTGACGATCTTAAGTGCGGTGAAACTGTGAAGGTCATATTGGTGTTAATGAGAGTATATTAACCATAATGAAACAAATTTGGACACAAATGAATGGATATTTTCTGTAAATGAACAGCAAAAGGTGTAATTTCTTGACTTTGTGTTGAATAAATATAGTAATTTCAAATTTATCATGTGAACATTAATTAAAACAAACATTTAGTTATGATTCAATTATAGTAAGTTATGTTTACGAGTTGAGAAGATGGGAAATGCATGCGTCATTCAAAATGCTAACCAACGTCGTTTTGTTGGTTAGCAGGAATGCACACTCTCGATATATTTGCAGATTTTTCTGTGTCTTTGACACAGTTACTGAATGCCATACTGGAGGCATTCAGGTCTTCTTGTGCGTATCTCAATAATTCTTTTTGCCACCTTTTTTCCAGCAAGCTAATGAACAACAAGCTGGTTACATTTCCATCAAGAACTTTACGGAATCAAAATCCCATTGAAATGTGAGTTTGTTTTTTTCTTTTCTTTGGGAAAATGAAAGATCTGAAAAAATCGTTGCGAGCACTTAGACTCCAACTCCGGGTTACTTTGATTGAATAGTCGACAAACTGCAGTCAAGTTGATTATCGCTCATTGAAAATCGGAACAATAATTTTTCCATTTGAAGGAGAGCACTATCACGATCATGAACAGAACTTAAAAAGAGGAGCAATCAGATTCGTTTATTTCTAAAAGAACACACGAGGAGTCCACTAATATTTTCACCAAATCATTGATATGGAGCATTTTAATTGACAGAAAATCCCAGAAACTCAATACAATAAGTTGTTTATTAAAGTGCGATTTTCCTCTGGTGTTTCTTCTTAAAGGAGAACGGAAGGCTAGCAGTCATATTTTATATGGGAGCTTAAAACTATTGAAATGGCTTAGATTTGTAGTAAAAAGGACGAAAAAGTGAATTTTTCCTTTCGAAAGAGCCGAAAAGAGTCCAAAACCTGTGGTCATTTTTCAAAATTGAACGTTCGCCATTTTGGACATTTTTCCTTCCGGTTACTTCCATAAAAGGAATATCCACCGCCATGTTGTGACGTCACTACGCACACGCATTTTTTCGTGTCAACAAAATTTGTGAAGAATCGATCTTGAGTCGAACCTGCATTTAGCTTGCATTATGGCTGAGATCGAGCCTTATTCTTTTGAACCTATGCGAGACAGTTCAGAGTCAGAGGAAGACGATCTTTGCGAGAGTCAAGATGAGCGCCGAAGAGGAAATGCATCGTGGTGTGTATGCGAGTGTTGTGCGAACTGGGAAGTGCAACAAGGAAGCCGTAAAAAGATATAATTTCAGGTGAATAATACTTTTGTATTCAGCAGGTGTTGATTATTTTGGCACTAGGAAGCTAATAAACAGCCATTGCCTCGGTTGGAAGAAAGTGTTGTTTGATTTATTTCATTTATTTCGTATTTTGTCGTGGCGTGCGTGGCAGGCTCACATGGCAACGTAATGGTTGCGATATAACCTGTTTATATTTTTTTGGTTCAGACATAGAGGCAGCTCAAGCGACTTCTAGATGTATAACATAGCACTCTCTCTTTCAAGCGATTTGTTTACAAAGGGAAGTCCTAGAGATCGCTATCGTGGGTTTGTGTCAAGTGCGCAGAATGAGAGCACCAAGAGAACTAAATAACATGTAACCTTATGTAGACAAATGGTCACAAATAACTTGCCAGTTGTGAGATTTATTTCGAACGTTTCGTTGAGCTCAGTTAATCCTCCAACATAAGATTCAATTATGCACAAACGTAAGATTTCAAGCTCTACAGCGCCATATATAATTCGATTTGACGACAATCTCAGTGAAAACGTGGTACTTGAAATTCGCGTGTTTTTCCCCTGTGCGCAGTGACGTCATGCTATGCGCCCAAGTCTTCAACATGGCCTCCAAAATGGCGGACGTTCAAATTGTTCAGGTACGGAGCTTTTTGCTGTCACAATCAGGCTAAAAAGTTAGTTCACATTCTAAAACATAGCGATTTGATTACGACGTATCATGTGCTTTCGTAAGAACAACTTTTTAAAAAATGGGTTTTCGCCTTCCGTTCTCCTTTAAGTCAAAAAAATAGTTCGGCTTATTACTGTTGGGGTCGGAAAGGGGACTTCAATAAATCAAAGACATTCCTCAAGTTCCCCCATGCGTAAACTACATTGAGATTCCATGTTGAGCTGGAACTACGGTCCGAAGAAGTGCAGTAAAACTGCTCGAAACGTCGCGTTTTAAAAACATTTTAACCTCACAAACGTCCCGTGTAGAACAAGATTTACCTTTATTATTTACTTTATATGTTCTAATGAGAAGTTCTGAAAGTTTCTGAAAAACTATGAGATAGTCTTGCTATTGTCTATTCACAATAGGCCACGTTCGATATATCAATATTCTAACATGGCTCGGAGGCTTTTGGGACAAACTTCTATATTTGGTGTTGTTTTCTTTGTATTCAAGTCTCTATTGGGAATTTAGAAAATTTACAGTTTTTACCCGAAAGGCTCGGAGCCATGTTAGAATATTGATATATCGAACGTGGCCTATTCTTATCACTGTCAAATCATTGATCACTAGGCAAGGTCGATTAACTGGTGACTTTCTTTTTTAGCGACATGTCCAATAATAAGATCCTAACCATCCAACCTGGAGAGCTGGACCCATTTACTAGCCTCAGAAGGCTGTAAGTTTTTTGTCTTGTCAGTTTGATAAATTTAATACTTATTATAACTCTCCAACCTTGAGAGCTGGATCCATTTACTAGCCTCAGTTTGTCAGTTTGATAAATTTAATAACAAAGTAATAAGCTTTCTGTTAAAAAAGCTTCTTTTTCAAAATGAGGAGGTTGCATTTGCTTAGCAACAGTTCATTGAGTGGAAAGGGTCGTTATTGCAAACTGCAGCAATCCATTAAAAAAGATTAAAGCACACTTTCAGTCAAGGATTGTTTCCTTTTTATTGTGATTCCGAAGTTTTCTTCGTTGTTGTACATCAAACAGAGTTGCTTCACAATTAAATTGAATTAAACAGTTGAATTTTGCTTTGCAGAATACTTCAACAAAATAGTATTTCAGCGCTTGGAACCAACTTATTTCAACATCAAACAAGCTTACAAGAATTGTAAGTACTGAAAGATATATCAACTTACACAACTACGTACCTGGGATTGACATGTAGATTAGCTCATGGCAACTTTTGTCTCACCAGTATCTTTCACTATTATTTGAATGTAAAATAATTCCAGTGGCAATGACGTTTATTTTAAAAAAGAAATCGTCTCAGAACTTGTTAAAGCTGTTTCCTAAGCTTTTTTACCGGGTAAGACATCGTTAAATGAGTCTGGTGGGATGACGTTCAAATGGTACATGAAACAATAACGAGCTGCCAACTGCAAAAATAATGCCCCAATACCAAGACACTTTTCTCAACTTAACTACTTTTAAAGGAGCTCAGTCACAGTACTTTGGCCATGTACAAAATTACCTTTCAATTGAAGGAAACCTAAAAATAGTAGTTTACTAAGATAAAAATACACCAAAGAGCTAATTAACGAATCGAATGTAGTTTAGCGTCAAAATGTTGTAGACTACAAATTTTCACCACTGTGATGCTGCGTATCGTTGTCGTTAAGAGTACAGACAACGCTAATCCACATTCGATATGTTTTGTACGACAATATCAGCGTCAAAGAGAGCGAGCTGGAAAAGGCATTGCGTGAGACATTGACGCGAGCAGCGTTGTCTGGACTCCTATCGATAACGGCAAATTACCTGTCCAGATTGCGAGAATAGTAGCAATTGTGGTAAAAAAATAAACTACACAGGAACACGGATAGTTAAGGATGGAGTAGATCAAAACGGATTACAAACGACGAACGTGAGAAATTTAATCAAAAAAAATTATAACATTAAAATTTCAAAAGAAATTTAAGCTAAAATTTTCAAGATGCACAAACTCTGACATAGCTCCTTTAAGATATGTTGTTCATTCCAAGAGCTAAATCCAAGTTATTTTGTAACAATTGCTTTGTGCAGAAATCTGAGACAGAACAGCATCAGCGAGGTTCAGACAGGAGCATTTAACAACTTGGGAAGAGTTACAGAAATGTAAGTGTTCTGTTGGTATACAGTAAAAGCCGCGTAGAAGAACCTAAAATGTAAGAGCCTGTTGGGCTAAAATTTCACACTTGCGCACCCTTCACATAAGAACCAATTTAGGCTAAAATCTCATTACAGGTTCTTATATTTAAAAATATAGAGTAATTTTTCAAAGATATAATACAGTACATCACATACGATACAAACAGAGGGAACAAATTCTAGCCAAAACAGTGAATGATTCAACATAAAAGGCACACCCATGAGTACAAGTTGTTTATTTTTAAACAAATTTAAGAACCTGATTAAGAACCTAGGTAGCCTAGTTTCACAGTAAACACCATTTTTATAAGAACCTATGGAGGCTAACTTGAAAAATCCTAGGTTCTTATATGCGGGTTTTTACAGTAGCCTAAAAATTTATGTGTTTGTATTTTTTTTTCCAGGCAAGCTTTTCAGCGATAGAATTCTGACAATAAACTTTGAGTTAAATATTAGCAATTACCGTTCAGTGGAAAAGTTTTATTCTCACAAAGCGTTTATAATAATTTAATAGTTCCAAATGCAAATACAGCAAATACAGATAAAATTAAACGTTTTTTGAAAGAATTCATCAATGACATACACACGGGGTGTCTCTCACTACCCTATGGAACAAATTAATGCCTTTTTCCCACTCAAACAAAAATTATGTTGGAAGAAAAAGCTTATTAATGATACCTCATAGATATCCAACATGGTGGAGCTTATACTTGGAAGAAACTAAGCATCTGAAAAGCTTGAAATGCAAGTAAAATAAATTCAAACTAGCCACAATATCAAATCGTACTTTTCGAGTAAGGTGATTGAACACAATAAAAAGAAATAAATGAATCAGGATATTTTAGCACAAGAGTTACGCTTAGATGTTTACTATTCAAGTTGCTTCGTTGACTATCCTCTTTATCCAATTGCGTGTTGTTTGCTTCATCTTGGAAGTTCTACTCACGACGGTTCTTGATTTTTTCAACATGTGAGTTGTTCGTCACAGCATCATAGTTTGTTTTTAAGTCAGTAATAATAGATTTTTTCTATGATATACATATATGGCTAATTTGTTGTCTCGTGTGAACGACCATGAACTTTCCTTATTTGGCAGGCTTTAAAGCATTATAGTTTGTGGGCGGACCCGTTCCGAAAACGATCGATATCTTTTTCGATTCTTTCCAAAACTTTTTTCTTAAAACACAGCATTCTGCATATTACGTTGTTCACGAAGAGCGAGCACACGATAAAGCAAGTAGTCACGAGAAGGCCTTTCATCCCTCTGCGACATTTGGTGAGTTTTTCCGTGGGATGCCTGCGGCAGGCCACGGTAAGGTTTGCCCGGCGTTTTATCGTCGACGCAAATCGACGAATTTGACTGATAATGAAATGCACGTCACAGCTGGAACTATTGTTATTGGGTTAAACTTGGAAGCACATGCAAGATGACACGACTTTAACAGGAGTGAAAGTAATGTAATTTCGAAAGATTCTGCGATTCTGGCAAGGAGTAGCTTGTGTAGACAATGTAGTGCTCGTAGCAACATGTACGTGTTCAGGAAATAAAAAGAAGGTAATTAAAAACAATTTAGAAAGTGTTTCGACTTTGTGTATTGAATTGAACTGTGAAAATTGCATAGAGTTCGCGGATCATCCGTTCCGTGTTACGCATTGAACCAACGTGTTTACCGTTCACTCGGCCTACCAAACGAACCAACGAGTTCAGCAACCGAACCTGCGTGTTCATCCGGCCTACGCGCCTAACGCTTAGTCTAAACAAGAAGTTTGAAGCAACTTTGACACAAGATATTCATTGACTCTGTGAATCGAAAAATCAACGAGTCCATCACGGAAAACGTCGACACCAACCATTTCAAAAATTGGCTCAAATATTTGTTGGTTTCCAATTGAAGATATTTAAGCCTCGAGAGTTTTAGAGTTTTTATTAAAAATTTCACAGTTTAATCCATGAGTCGACAATCATGCTACGTGTGGTTTTGTGTATTCTTTCCGACACTGAGCTTACCTGTTTACCAGAATTCACTTGTAAATAGTGTTTGCGAGAAGGTTTATTCCAATCGATGTTTATTTTATTTTCAGTGTTCCACTGTTAACATTTATAAATACAAAGGGAAATATTTGTTAAGAAGAATTCCTCATGCTTCTCATGGAAGCTTTAATCCTTTCGTTATCTCGAAAAAACAAGCACACATTATCAAAGGGAATACACCAGTTGCATCACGTTGCGTGCCGTTTTTCTCTCACACAAGTGAACCTCTAAGGACAATCAATACTTTTGTTAATGTTTTGGTAGTTACCCTACTTCAGTTGGTCTCTCACACAAGAGAGCTTCTGATTATATAGCAAACAATCAGTACTTTAGCCTGTTAATATTTTAGCCTGGGTAGATTCATTACGTTCATTGACAGCAATACAGCCCTTCACAACATTTTAGTCTTCAAATAATTAAAACGTTGCGTTACAATTCATGTCTCAAGATTTTCAGGCAGTTCTCAACGTAAGTAATATGACCTCATTAGAAAAAAAAATTCATTTTCCACGTTGCAATATTACTTCAGCCAGTTTTGATGCCATTTCTAAACACCATGCACTCTCTCGTTCCATCTTGTAGATCATCCGGAAAGAGGAAATAGGAGCCGGGGAAGGAGACTCTGCTCGCACAGTAATTTTCCGCCTACCCTATTTTCCATTACAAACACATGACGGTTTCTTCAACACTTTCTACGGTGGTTTCTATGGCTGATCTAACTGACTAATCGTGACACTTTACTGTAACTTCACAATTCATTCCAATGCTACGCTCCCTAGCCAAAGCATCCCACGGAATCGCCTTTAGGCGTCGTCTCGTTGTATATAGTAACAATGGACGAGGCCACGATAGCTAACCACTCATGTTTGCTTGCGATTCGTTGCATCCCGCTTTGCTTACGTTAAGCTCCACTCGTTTAGCTTTCATTTTGTGGTCTCGGTGACACTGTATTGCATATACTTAGGCTTGCCGTATGTATAATTAAACAAATATATTTGACCATCTGGCTTTTCGATGGTGTAGTGGTTAAGTAAATACATCCAGGTGCAAATGTCCCGGGTTCGATCACCGATATCTGGAAATTGAGATTTTATTTTTCTTCTTTTTTTTGAATTTTAAAAAGCAAACTTTATTTTGTTTCTTCCGGCAACTGAATTCGACGATCGCGGCAATCGGTCACGAAATGTCACAGAAAAAAGGACCGTCTCATCTATCCCTTCAAGTGACTCCGACAAAGCAAGCTGTTGCATTCTCATCCCCAGTTCCACGCTCTACGCAAGGAACGCTGGGACCATGACCCCGAATTGGCGACCAACTATTACGACGACGACGAAGACATCGAAGAAGAACGGCTTGCATTTTACGACTAGGGCTTTCCAACGGAAGCCCGAGTAGTAAAAAAATCGATTCTTTTAGCTTCTGCTGTAGAATCAAAAACCTTGCTTACCTTTTCTTGACCTTTTCAGGAAAAGGACTTTTCAGGATTGTGCCCTTTTAGTCATACAATCAATTTTTTTACTCCTTGCAGATATTTACAAGATAATGAGATTGTATTCTTGCCCACATTTCCTACGTTAGGAAGTCTAAATGTTCTGTAAGTATTGCCCATTCTGTTAGAACCATTGTACGGTCATTATCCTTGTGGATGGTCAAAACAGAGGGAGGGTTGCAATCTTGTTGGTAACTCAGATTTTTCTTTTCTTGTCCCATATTCCTGACATACTGAATACGTCATCTTTCATGAATATTTAGTTATCAATTATGAACTTAGAGACCCAGGGAAACGCATCTGGGTTAAATAACCTTGACAACAACCTGAGCTCCCAGAAGATACTAGGACAGAATGCAATGATAATGTTTTTGTAACCCTTGGCAACCCTGACCTCAACGTAAGCTCGCATGAAATACGGGGTCAGAATTTTTATGTGTAAGCTTGCCAGAGGTCGGGAAAGGGTCAGGGAAAACATTCTTCAACTTCAGAGAAAAGTCAGGAAATTTTATGTCGAGTCACGGAAAATTGAAATAATTTAACACGGCTGAGTTAGTTACATCTTAGGCTGAGATTAGTGTGATCTCAATGGTAACTTTCATTAATGAAGAAGGAAATTTCTTTAAAAATTATCAGTCTTAATAACTGAGTGTAAAGGACTGCTGTAAGGGAAGGCCAGAACGCCACCACTGTATCTGACATTTTGTATTTATAAATTTGGTGTGGGAAAATCTATTTTAATCAGGGAAAAGTCAGTGAAAAGTCGGGAAATTTTGAAAAGTGATGTCTTTGGCAACAATAACGTGGCGTTCTCGGCATACTTGCAAACTTTAAGCAAACTATCAGGTTCAGTAATTTCGAAATTAGATGGCCTTATGGAAATTGTCATGTCAGTATAATCCCTCATCTTAAAGAGAAAAAAACATTCTAGTTTAATGTCGCTAAGTAATATCTATCATTATTTTTCATGTTCATTGTTTCTCAATTTTAGAATTAAATGATAGTTCTTGAATAGTATTATAAAAGGTAATCAAATGGTTTTCTCGTGAAATTAGGAAATAATTTCACTTGCGTTCAGTCAAAATTCTGATAATTAATCATCAGATAATAATTATTAGAATTTTGACAAAACGCGCGTGAAATTATTTCCTAATTTCACTCGTCACCATTTGATTACACATATTAACTGGTTTTGAAAAGAGAACGCTGAATTACTG
>Ga0126338_10002165_pt1 | contig 13349 bp, 6 predicted proteins | sample OrbCmetagenome_2_FD_92529 | JGI IMG/M metagenome (GOLD analysis project Ga0126338, IMG submission 92529) | Coral microbial communities from Petempiche,Puerto Morelos, Mexico - Orbicella C C metagenome | ecosystem: Host-associated > Invertebrates > Cnidaria > Coral | place: Petempiche,Puerto...
GTAGTAAAAAAAAAAGGGTGTGGGGGGGAGGGGGGAGAGCGGGTGGGGCCCGGGGGGAAAAAAGAAAAGGGGGGGGGGGGGGGGGGAAGTGTCCAAAGCTTTGAATTGTCGCAAAAAGATTCAGAATTGACAACGCCGGACTTAATGGTATTTAAGGTTACATGGCATCTCCGAACAGTGAAAAACAAGATTGTACTCAAAATTAACGTGGGACGCGCCTCCCCTGAAACGTGCATGGTTGGGAGCGCGAAAATCAAAGAGTGTTACTGACAACTCGAAAACGTCCAAGAGAGGTTTAGAATGGAAAACGCTTGGCACATACGCGCGTTCAGTGACTCATCTTCAATCAGTTTTCATCCACAAAACCCAAAGACCATGCTGATGTTCCTTGCCCTAATTATCTATAATGGTTTTTCTTTTTTTCACACGGCTATCTCTGAACCAAAAATTTCATTTGAAATTCATTTTTTCACCGCACAACATATTCATCTATGAGCACTTTCCATTCATACAATCAAGGACAGAGACACAAACCCAAGTCAGTGAAGTGTTTAATTGACCTAAACGATACGTTACATATTACATTACATAACATAACTAAACCTTGTGTCTTACTGTTACAAATATCAGTATAAACATCTAGTAACATTCGTGTTTCTTTTTATGATACCGGAAGGGAAAACTCCCATGTGAAAAGGCTGGGGATGATGCCCGAGTTCCCCACCCATGGGGATTAAAACCCCTGGTTTTTTGTTAGCATATTTTTATTCCATATACTTTCCATCCCATATCTTACTGAAAACATATAAGATACCTTTTCTTCTAAAATATCATGATTCCATAATCTTTTTAGTATCATGTGACCTTAACTAGCCCTTTAGGGCCTGCGGCCTTGCTTAGGCCTTTTGATTACATCCATACATCGCATATTTTATTTCATACCTATGTGACAAATTAAATTATCAGTGTTGATGTATCCTGCTACTGTTAATGGTTTAAAATGGGAAAAAAAACTCAGAGTTATTTGTTATTTTGAGGTTTGACAATAAAATAGTCAATATCAAATGTGCATTTGTTACTTGACAAACATGCAACATTGCTCAATAAATAACACTTATAATTAAGACCCAAAGGTTAAAATACGAAGAAAACTCAAATGTGTAGTTCCAGAAAATTTCCATACCTCCCCCACAGAAGGGATTTTTTCTAAGACCCCCTCCCTCCACCCCTCTGGAAATTCCAATAAAGCTTCATACATTTCTTTAAATTTTTTAGTTTTACAAAACCTCCCACCCCAGGAAATTCCAATCCCATCTGTGGGGGAGGTGTCAATACTTTCTGAAACTGCACAATGTTATATATTAGTAAATTAATACGGCTTTAAACTTGACAATAAATAGACATTAAGAACTCCCCACCCACACACACACCTATGCAGACCACTAAGCACATCCCACTGCAATTCATGGTCCTAAGTCACAAAAAATGTATAACTTTTTGCAAAAGTAACCCATCCCAATGGTAACAGCCGTAGCAAGTTTACAAAGTTGACGTGTGCTCATCCAATAAACGTTTAGTCCGACTAAAAAGGCACTGTTGTTACTTGCCATGAAAATTCAAAGATTCAAAGATTAACCAACATCCATGCAGAGCTACGTTCAATATAGCTACCCCTGATTTTTATACCGCATTATGTTTTTTAGTGTTACATTAGCCTATGAACAGACTCTCTAGTCAAGGATGGGGTGAAGAGAAAGTGGGTAGTGGAAGAGGAGAGAATAGAGAGAAAGGGAGAGAGAGAGAGAGTTGTGGCCCCAACTCCCACCCCATTTTCCCCTTGGCCACTTATTCTTAGCCAGTTTTCACTTGGCCCTTCCAACTGTGCTCAGACCCCTCCACCTGGAGCCTGTTCACAGCCTAGCCTTACATGTACACCAACACCCTGTCTATGGCCATGAGGGATTTTTTTATTGTTCCAGTCTCACAGAACAGATTACTGGGGACTCAACAGATGACCAGAGAGACATGCTTGTTCACCAAGGCTATACATAAAGTTCTACATCTTTCTTACGTGTTTACATCTCTCCATTGTTAATATCAGTGTACTTAAACCTGGTTAAACTAGCATTCTGTCGTTCCACTAACAAATTAACTATTGTGTAATAGTTCCCACTCTACAATATCTGCACTGTGTATGCTTACATGTGGCAAAGGAATTTCAAAATAGTATGCAAGCTTTAAAGCTCATCGGAAAGTCGTTCCATCCCGATCTTGTCTCTGCCAGGGAAAATATCCACCAGGAAACGCTTCCCATCTCGACGCTTTTTAAAACAAAGCAAGGTGAGAACAAAGACCAGCAATGTCACCACAAGTAGTGGGATAATGATCACAGCAGCTTTGACTCCACTGGACTGTCTACTAAACCATGAGCCTTGTGGGGAAAACAAGAAAGCAGCAATTTAATGTTCACTTGTTGCACAATCAGGGTTCACCTGTTAGAATCCCAGAAGGGTAGCAGCTCTCATAAGCTTGTAATTCTTTTGCTTGTTAGCAGCTGTTATTGTTTTGGGGCTAAGGGAATTGGTTTTGTTGTTTGTTCTATTGTTCTCTCAAAGAGTATCAAGCTATTCATGTGAGAGACCCTACAAGAGCTGCAACCCGACCCTAGAATCCATTGGAGATGTTAAGCTTGGTGTCTTGGAAATAAGTACAGTGGCACTGTGTAGTGAATGCTCTACTACTGCATCAGGTTTCACACCCTTTCTTTGGCCTAAATTCAGTGAGCAAACTTGAGGATTCAAGGACATCTTTAATGAGTTTCAAAGACATCATTTTAAAATACTCTTGCATACATGCACCATAAAAATATTAGGTGCTTGTTGTGTATGTGAATGATTGGCCCTGCTATTGAAAGTATAAATGAACCAGTGAACCAAGTACAGTTTTCAAGTGCTTTGAAAAGACTTTTAATTATTAATAATAGTTTTCAAGCTCAAGGTTTTTTGTTTTGTTTCTTTAAGTGCAGGAGTTTACACAGGGAGGATAACTTTTTCATGACATGCAAACCAGGTCTTAAACTATCCCTGGTTATAATTTAGAGTCAAAAGTTAATATTGAATGGCCATACCCAAAGCCATACCACAGTCATCAGATGGTATGGCTAACTCTCCTTCCAATAGCGTAACATTCACTGGACCAGTTTCACCACCAATGGTTATCTGACCAACCATTGACACCTGGGAACAATAACAACCTTTCAGTGAGTTGCACGCTCAAAATATTGATTCTTTTTATTTGGCCATAAAAACCTATCAGTGTTGGTTGTAAAACAAGGCAATGTTCCCAAATCAAGCATACGGCAGAGATCTCTCACTCAAAAAGTAGTCAAAGTTAGTTTTCGCTATATAGCAAGGTGACAGTGATGTCAAATGACAGAGCAAACAATGTGGTGCTACAGTTATGGGTGAAATTGCCTGTTGTTGATGTAATTCACCCACAAAGTAATAAGTACGCTACAGGTGTGGAGAACAAGGCTACAGGTGACTCAAAACTTAATGACAGCCCTGTTCAGTGACAGAAACTCTCAAAACAAGTTTGAATAGGTTGTTGTTAGCTATTTGCATTATAAATTTATCTGTCAATGCATGAATGGCTCAGCTTTAGATCTAGTCAATTTTACAAAGTTTTATCCTTAGGATGTGTTACAACGTAAAACACGAGATGATGAAATGGAACTAGGAGTAAGAGTCAAAGTTGGATACGGGTGTCTGTGGAGGTAACCCTTACCATTATTATTAAGGCTAAACTGACCGCTATTCACATATCGGCTAACTGGAGCACTATTTAGGCTGACATGTACAATTGTGCCATTTTGCCATTTCATGTTTTAAACATGCCTTTATCCCCACCAGTGCTTTAACGTTGTGTAGTTCCAGAAAATATCCATACCCCAACTTAAGTGTTTTTTGCCAAGACTCCCCCTACCCCTCTGCAAATTCCAATTAAGCTTCATACATTTCTTTGAATTCTTTGTTCTAAGAGAACCCCCACCCTGCAGAAAATTCCAAACCCTTCTATGAGAGGAGTATGGATATTTTCTGGAACTGCACATTTTTGCATCAGACCATGAGGTTTCCTTACTGTAAAATTAACTTTGTTTCCTTTCATCTCCTGAAGCCCAACTTTTATAAACAAGGAAGCATTGAACACTTGCAGCTGACCAGTAAAAGCACCTGGCACAACTGGTAACTTTGCTTTTTCTCCATCTCCAAGGGAATGTGACCAGTCCAACATATCTGGTTGTTTTAGTGTCACGTTCCCACTCAGTGGCTGTCTGCATTTGTTTACTTCAAACCCAACTGTTAATATGTGATCTGCTGATGCTTCAACACATGTCACCTTGCTGCACTGATTGCTGGAAACACATTTAAATGTAGAAAATTTATCTTTGTCATCCTGGGAAAGACCTGGCATGAAATTCACAGCCGAGCATTGTTTTGAATGATCATTTTCACCTTCATCAGCTGCAGATCAGAATAAGAAAAAAAAGGACCAGAATAAGATCTCAAGAATTCATCATAAATATTTCCTTGTAATAAGCCTCAAAAAAGAAACTCACCTTTCTTGTGTTTACTTATGAAGAAACTGAGTGGTTTTCTATTCAGTGTCTTTAAACCAAAATTAAATGAATCACTCTTACTAGCCAATCACATGCACATACAACACACAATCCAGTGAACCAATAATTGGTCCAAACTCAAAGTAAGCACGAAGTGGGGAAAAATGTATGTGAACAAGTAATAATAATGGTGTTGGTTTTATATCTAGCTAGATGAAAAAGTGATGCGAGTTTTTATAGCCAGTTGAGTAGCATAGTTGATGCAAAACCAATCACTTTTATACAATCACACAAGGCATGAAATTAAAACTGCTCTCTTGTTTGCAATACATAATTTCTTGACTGTAAGATCAAAACTTCTGTCAATGAATATATATTGATTTCACCATTTTTTTTATGTATTTAAGCAATTTGTTCACTACATTTTGAGTTCTAATTATTCTGATTTTATTGGCAAGTGCTAGAAGTCAGATATCAAAGCTGCCATGTAATCAAGTTTATATATATTATTATATCCACAGTTTCTACGTCAGTTTGTGAAGTCCAACATATACATTAACTACCTGTGGAGCTAACAACAAGTAGCAGACTTCAAAGGGTTTCACAATCACTCATACATGTAATTCAATAACTGGTTAAATATGAAGCTTACTGCATTTGGTCCAAGTATGTAAATCTCCTTCAAGGAAAGTGACATTGTAGGGTGCAAGTAATGTTGACTCAAACAATAGCAATAACTGTAAAAAAAAAAATAATAATAATATGCCAAAGTAAATTTAGCAATAATATTTACAGTGGTTTGAAGGGCTACAGTGAGACCTATCGATAGTTCAAGCCATTATTGCAATACTTCAGATCATTCTATGACCAGTCGACTATTGCTGAAATTGCTTGAATTGTGTGACTAATAGCCCCATTAAGAGACCCCAAGGAAAGTCAAAAGCCAATGAAAGTTCTTAAAGGGACCTAAATTAAACTAATAAAATTGAAATTCCAGAGTGGTGCTGGGCTTCAAACAAAAAAGGCACACCCATTTGTGCAAGGGGTGAGATTTTCTGAAACAAAATAACACAAAACATTTCTACCAGTGTTACAACACAGCCCCAATTGTCTCAGCTCAAGGCAGGGACAGGGAGGAGGATTAATTAGCATGGATGTGGGGGATGAGAGTGCAAGAAAAAACATGTTCAGTCTTTTCTCTAGTTCAGTTTTGGCCTTGGCTACAAGAATATGGCTGAGGTTCACACCCCCACTGGGAAATGTTGGTAAATTAAAAAAAAAAAATGCTCACTGCAAGACTGGACCTTAACAGTTAAACAAACTGCCTTAAGCTGCCTTAAAATATATTATTTTTTGTACCTTGAAGTGAACTTTGCCACCATTTTTCTTCAATTCCATCTCAAGGAATATTTTCATATCAGCAGGAACATCAGGTGGTTTCATATTGTCAGGCATTGTAGCTTTCTCACCATCTTTAAATGTATGCGACCACTTCACTGAGGATGACTCCAAACTAACTTTGGCTTTCACTGGTTGATGATGGCATCCATAAGCTTGTACAGTCAAGACCATGTGGCTAAATGGCCCAGTACTGTCTGGCGGCGACAAACATGTGACTTTGCTGCAATGGTTATCGAGGTAGCATGTGCCATCGCTGCCATCTGGCAATTGAATATCTGGACAGTCCTCTTCATCCCCACCAGATATCATTGGTGTTGGAAACACAGTCACATGGCATTCTACCGTTTTGAAAAGAAAATGGTTGCATTATGTCAATCAATAATAAATGAAAATGTTCCACTTGACATTCCCTAGGTTCTAGAGCAAGGTTGGGGTGGACATTTGAAATCATGCATTATCTGTTTTTTTTTGTTTTGTTTTTTTCTTTCACACCCTTGCCTCAAATTGGCATCATAATGTTCATTACAATACAGGAAAGGACTAAAGTACTAATTATTGCATGAATCATGAACTAAGATTGCAGCTCAGGTACCAGGCTAACAATTTACTGCATTCATTGCTTTTATTGCATGTGCTCTGCCTCCAGAGTCTGCTCCTTGTACAATGTATACTAGATGTTTGTAAAGATATAGGTTTTGGCACAAAAGTAGAAATGATTGTAAGCTAACAGTTACATGCATGTACACTTAATAATACACTGTTTTGTTCAGGTAAAGCAATGATGTAAGAACCTTACCACATTCAGCAGCCTCTAAATTTCCTTCAAGGAAAGTGGTGTTGTAATTCATATATCCAAAATCAAACATTAGCACTAACTATAGAAGAACAAATAGCAAACAATAAGTAAACTAATGATGCACACAAAAATGGTCTATATGAACTAAGCAACAAAGCCAAGCTTACTTAGCTGATACTTATAGCCCCATGAGGTGGGGGGGGGGGGGGGGGTGGGCTCCTATGTAAAAAGGATGGGGGTTTTCATCATACCTTTTAGGGGTTAAAAAAGCCATTTTGGTACCTCTTGGGTTGTTCAGCCTAATGATCAAAATGTCCGCAACAGGAGCTTTTATGGTACCTTCTAGGGTACTGTAGAATTCCGAAAGCAACGGCCCCCGTTACTTTCAGATTTAGCAGGCGAAAGGAGCCACTACTTTTGGGTAGCCATTACTTTCGGATGGTTACAAAAAGTTTGTACAGTAACAGTTGTTTCAGACAAAGGGGACACGTAACAAAAGAAATTAAACGTTCTGTTTATGTATGTTTTTAACTATCCAAAAAAAAGGCCCTACAGTATATCATTTGACTCTACTGCTAGACAAATACAGTTTATAAATCATAGTTTGAAGTAAAAGTTAGTCAAGTTCAAAATAAAATCACAGATAGCTGTTAAAGTCAATGTTCAGTCCTGCAGTAAGCCTGTCCCATCCGCATGACCCGCGGCTGAGAAGATCTGAAAGACTTTCTGTTTTAGTGACTTCTTCAAAGGGCAGTACTTTCAGGTGGGCCGCTGCTTTCGGGGGGACCATCACTTTCAGGGTTCAATAGGAAGGGAAAAAATTAAAGTTACTTTCGGTGGGCCATTATTTTCGGAGGGGGCATTACTTTCAGAATTCTACCATATTATTTTAGCCAAAAAAGTCAATGCCAGTTAATGTGTTGCTTTAGAGTTGGTACCTCTTAGGGGTAAATAAAATTTCAAGTCATGGCCACAAAACAGGATCTTAGTACCTCTTAGGGGCTCTCTTCAAAATTTCAGACAAGCATCACCGTCCTTTTTATATGGGAGTCCCCCCCTGGGTTAGAGCATGATGGTCACTGGCTAAACAGTTGCTTAAACAGGGTTGGGCAGGGGGGTGAAAGTCAAATGGCAGCTATGCAAACCAAACCTGTCAGATTTGGCCCGCAGAAAAAATAGCCAGGGATGAAATGTTGGTAATTATGCAACTGAACAAAATACCCTGCAAGTTAATTGATCTGAAGTTATCGAGATTGCCTGTTAAATACCTTGAGTTAATTGAGTTATCAGACTTTAAGCTGTCTTACAGATAACATTTTCAGAGATCTTCATGCAATGCACGCAGTACCTTAAAGTGGACGTCCGTGTTGTATGGACCATGTTTCTCCAATTCAACTATCAAGAATTGTTTCATACTGGCAGGGGCATCAGATGGTTTCATGGCATCCGGCAGAGCAACTTTCTCGCCATCTTTAAATGTATGCGACCACTTCACTGAAGATGACTCCAAGCTAACATTGGCTTTCACTGATTGATTGCATACCAAGGCTTGTACAGCCATATGGCTAATTGGCCCAGTATCAACGTCTGGCGGCGATGTGCATACGACTTTGCTGCAGTGGTCACTGAAGACACATGTACCATTATCATTCATAGGTGACAGCATATTTGGACAGTTCTTCTGTGTTGGTAGCTCGGTTTTCACTTGGCTTACTTCAATTTAAAAAATGGAAAAAGGTCTAATATTATTCAAACAGACTTTCATAAAACAAAACTATCATGTTTATTTTTAAGGGTTTTCTCCCTTCACTTGTTTGTTGCTATTGCAGACCACTTTCACTGAAAACCAATATTGAAAAACTAGCAAAATAAAAATGTTACAAAATACTGGGGAAATGCATTTTCAGGAAAGAGGAAACCCTTGGGAAACCTAGTCCTTGATCCCTACCATTTGTGCTATAACCCCACACATTAATGACAAAACTCATTCCAGAGTTTTTGGGCAGTTAGAGGGTTCATATTTTTTCCCAGTGCTTTATCCTGCTTTCTATAACATGAAGTGACCAGGAGTATTTTTCATTCCCCTTGGACAGGATACCAATCTATCACAGTCTATCCCCCTGTTCCCTTGTCCTTCTCCCTTCTTTCTTTTTCATGTTACACCTGCTTTCAGTGTTACGGAGGTGAGATATGAGATACAAAAACCCTAAACTTGTCACACAACATTGTTTTGTTGCAACTTTTGGGTCGATGTTTCGCGTATTTCACCTTGCCCAATCAACTTGTCACGCAACAAAAACATTTGTTGCGTGTTGAAGAAATGCAGTGCACTGATTGGTTGATTTGCTTGAGCATGAGCAAATTTGTTGCATGACAAGTGAGTTTGATGAAAAAAGAGCTACAAAGTCAAAAATTTGTTGCTCAAATTAGACCCGCGATCTGCTTTTCGCGTTGATCACGCAAGGTGAAAAATGCAAAACATCGACCCAAAACTTGCAACGAAACAATGTTGTGCAACAAGTTGAAGGTTTTTGTATCTCATATTTCGCCGCCTTTACATGCAAATTATTAGGCAACATCTTTTGACCATCTTTAATTTCGACACGCCAACTTTCAACATGCTATTGTAAATGGCTGAAAGACCATTTAAAGATGATTTCCAGTCCATACTGCACTCTCTCAAGAGTTTGTTTGCATTTTCTGTTTTGTTTCATGTAAGACATCACAAAATGTCAACCTTTTGCAACTACTTACAGGAAGTAAATTCAAAGTTTCAAAACAACAGTCATTATGGATGCGACGGGGTCGAAGCTTTATGCTTCGTTCTTTCTCGTATCACTGGATGAAACAACTTCGCAGCTATAAATTGAAATCAAATGAAGCTGTTGGAAAAAGAATTTGAAAGGCCTCAAAGATAAGGTATGTGGTTTGTAACGAATAACATCAATTCGCATTCCAATGAGTGAGATTTATAATCTTTATGGCGGAGCTCTGGCAGCCTGAGGGGATGCCAAGCGGAGCCCTATACTCATATACGAAAGACAAGCAAACCCATTAATTGATTTTCTTATGTTTATCATGGCTAGCGGTATTGCTCCTGGGTGCATTCACACAACAGCCACGACAACAGTGACAGAGGAGTTGCCCAAGATGGTGGCCATGCTCCAGCTAATAGGTTGAAAGAGACATTCAGCCTTGGTTTATAACGACTCCTTCATTGATATTGGACATCCATGTTATGGTCAATTGACACCTGTCAAAACAAGGTATCCGCTGACCAATATCACACGACCATATCGTAGGCTCATAGCTCATCTATGTCACATGGTTTTCCGAAGTTGACCGCTGATCAAGAGCTGATTTTCAATTGGTTCATGGGCTCATGTCATGATCAGATTAACTTGTAAACGGGGCCAGTGGGTTAACTCTAACCCAGTTGTTTACAAATGTTTTTCACTGCTTTTGTTTTGTGTAGTTTCTTAGAGTATTCAAACTCAAAACAGAAGGGCAAACCTCACTGCAAAGTTACAAAACTCTGATCAAAATTCTCGCTTATCATGGGTTGGCATCACTTTTAGGCTTTGCTAAATCTATATATTAAACAATTTGATTATGAGCTCGAGATTTCTATTAAGCAATTAGATTAAGAGCTCAAGATTTCTGTCACGTGATAGTTGATGAGGGTGCAGCCCAAGTCAACTATCACACCTGGAAATCAAGAGCGAATAATCTCATTGTTTTAGTATAGATCTACTAGTCATTCAAAACTTTATCTAAATCCTCTTCACAGACACTTCAAAAACACCAAGAAGCAACCGTCATTTTCCTAACAATGGTACACACTGCTACGCTACTCACTATAATAGATAGTGAGTAGTGTAGCCAATCAGAGAACAAGATCACTAGTAGATTTATACTAATAAACAATTAGATTATAAGCGCAAGGTTTGTATCATGATAGTTGACAAGGGTGCAGCCCAAGTTAATTATCATGCATAGAAATCGAGAGTGAATGATCTTAATTGTTTTAGTATAAATCTACTTGTCGTTCAAAACTTTATCTAAATCCTCTTCACAGACACTTAGAAAATGCCATGAAGCGGCTGTCATTTTGTTAACAAGGGCGCACTGCTACACTACTCACCATCTATCACAGAATAGATAGTGAGTAGTGTAGCCAATCAGAGAACAGCATTCATGATAGAACGCTAGTAGATTTATACTAATTAACAATAATGAGCTTGAGATTTCTATGAGGTGATAGCTGATAAGGCCAAATTTGTTTTATTAGAATCCTAACTGAAATTTCCTTCAAATGATGATTCCAATTATTTCTGATCTTAGTATTAAACTTCACTCTTTAGAGAATTCGCACAGACTGAATTAATTAGAGAATTCGCATGGACTGAATTAATTGTCAATTTGACATTTGCAGTTGTGTAAGTGCACTTATCATGATTAGTTTCTTTAAAAATTTCGAACTTTTTTAATCCAAGAAACTGAAAATGCCCTCCTTTTAATTTTCTCGGGAATTTTGTTTATTCGTTCATCTCTAAATTTTCTTTCAAAACTTTGGAGAAACGAGGAAATGTTGCAATTTTGTGGACCACACCAAGCTACTGCACGCTAATTAACAATTAGACCCATAGCCCGCAAGGGTGATGGGTCAGTAGCCCATAAGGCGAAGCCGAATGGGCTATTGACCAGTGGCCCTTGAGGGCGAAGGGTCTAATAATTAGACCCTTCGTCCTCAAGGGCTACGTTTTAGTTTTATTGTTTTATTATCATCCAACTAGTTGGGCTATTGACCCGTAGCCCTTGTTTTATTATCACCCAACTAGTTGGACAGAAAAGGCAATAATAAAATTAGCAAATGCAAGTTGAAGAAATGTTTATTTGGGAATAAAACAAAAAAAAAACGTCATGCTCGATTGCCCCTATTTCACTACTTGACGACTATTACTAATAGTCCCCTAGTAGCGTAGCCAATTAAAATGCAGGATTTGCATTAGTCCACTTGTTGGGTGATACTAATGTTTATTAGTAGAATTCTACCTACTATACTAATGCAATTGCTGTAATCTAATTGGCTGAGCCATTGCATACTATCAGCCATTAGTATCACCCTACTAGTGGACTAATGCAAATCCTGCATTTTAATTGGCTATGCTACTAGAGGACTATTAGTAATAGTCCTCGAGTAGCGAAATTGGTGCAATTGAGTGTGACACTTTCTTTCATTTTATTCCCAAATAAATATTTCTTCAACTTGCATTTGCTAACTTTATTGTTGCCTTTTCTGTCCAACTAGTTGGGTGATACTAAAACGCCTCATGGGCTATTGACCCGTAGCCCTTGCGAACTACGGGTCTAATTGTTAATTAGGGTGCTGACACTGTGCAGTACGGACCGGAAATCATCTTCAACTGTGAAACTAGCAATTTTTCTGGTTATTAACAGAAGAAATGACATATAATATGATAACTACTGACCTTAAATGGCTGAAGAAGATTGCGGACTTTGCATGTTTACCGAGCTACAGGATAATTCAACCGATTTTAGTGTAGTCGATCGGTTCTCCATAGTGACTTTCCGGTAGAATTGGACCCCTGCCGCTTTCAACGTTCACAAGGTGTAAACATTCAAAACAGTAGATTTATTTCTCCCAGAATGACTTCTCGATACCCCTAACCTTAGTGTGATGTCAAATAAATCCATCTCTCATCACTAAAATTTGAGTTCCACCGTAAAGAAGTCCGTTGTGCTTTACAGTTTTGACGTCGGCCAAGTTTGATACATAGCATGTCGAAAGACGACAGTGTGTCGAAAGATGTCACCGATATAACCTACAACCCTTAAGATTCAGACGCGGGGAGGGAGTTATTTTTCCCCTACTCGCTTTCCTGTCCCAAAAAAAGGCCGCCTGAGCGCAGGTTATCACCTACTAAAAGCGCGTGTAATCAGTCTAATTCAACTCCGCAGATGAGATCGTGTTTCCGACCGGTCACCTCGTGTTCCACCTCGTGTAAGACAAGTGCAAATTCCTTCGCTACTCGATACATCTCTTATTCCTCATACGATTGTTTAATATTTTAATTCGCAATTAAACCACGATCATTTACTCAGAATTTACCAAAAGATTGGATCTGAGTTTTCCAGAAATAAGCCATTCAATAGGCAACTATGTTCTAGTCGAAATAATTCCGAATTTCTGCACAAACATTGAAATATTAACCCTTCGCAAAACGTCTTTTCGATGCAGGTCGATGCAGGTTGCTACCACTGGCAAAGTTCTCTTTAAACTCTTCTTCTATATACCGCGACACACTTATGCCTAGATCTGTGGTTTCGATTTCGATTTCCCTAATATTTAAACCAACATGTTTTTCAATGACTGAAAGCGCTTGTCGCAAAAAAAAAAAAAAAAAAAAAAAATAAGTGTCTTTTAATAAAAAAAAATTTTTTATATAAAAAAAAAAAAATTAAAAATTTTTAATTTTAAAAAAAAGAAAAAAAAACAAAAATAAATAAACA
>Ga0126338_10002166_pt1 | contig 13346 bp, 7 predicted proteins | sample OrbCmetagenome_2_FD_92529 | JGI IMG/M metagenome (GOLD analysis project Ga0126338, IMG submission 92529) | Coral microbial communities from Petempiche,Puerto Morelos, Mexico - Orbicella C C metagenome | ecosystem: Host-associated > Invertebrates > Cnidaria > Coral | place: Petempiche,Puerto...
TCCACTCTTTGAGATTTATGACTTTATGACTGGTGCATTTTACTGGTTAACTCTTACTGGCTTAGGGAAATACGCCTATATATTAAAAGGAAAGATAAGTCATTGTCAAAAACAAAAGAACTATATATCGCTATATTGAGCTTCATAGTCCTTCAAATATTTTCCCTCGCACGCGATTGGTCTAAACGCGTCACATGACTGAATATGCCCCACCTAAACCTGGGGAATATCCGAGTGATATGTCCCAATTTTCAAAACTGCACGTGTTGCGAAAATTGTTTGAAGGATAATAAACACAGTAGCCTTCATTTGGCGTGAAGATATGATCAGATATTTGTCCTTGGACATTATTTGTTCCTTGAAGCTCATAGTTTTCCTCGAGCTACGCTCTCGGAAAACTGTTCGCATCTCGGAACAGATTATATCCGCCAACAAATATCTGTACATAATTTCGCGCCAAATGGAGGCTATTGTTTTTATATCTTGAGGGGAGACTCAGCTCCAGCTATTCGTCGGCTAATTGCATCTGTTTCACTATGTACAACTGCAGCTTGTAGCGTCTGCTGCTGATGTGTCAGTAATCTTCAATTAGTTATTCAAAACTCCGTTTAATATCCCACATTTTAATATCTCATCGAGTTTAACTTCCCACTGCGATTTTAAATCGCCATCTGCTTTTATCAATATTTGCCGTTGGGTAATTAAATATTGTTATGCTGTTTGTGTCTTTATAAACCGGGCGAATCGACATGAAGGAGACCGACCCAGCAGGCGTTAGAGGCGATTGGACCGTCAAAATTGTTCAAGATCATAAAAATATTTGAATGTCAAATTTGGATTGATTCTTGGAAGAGCGCCCGACACGATTGAGTATTTGGATATTGATAATACATCATCATGACATTTGACATTTTGAAGAAAGACATTGATTTATTGCTCCGGTAAAAGGGAGAATATCCTTCTAAAATAGATAAAATCAATATTGACCGCTAAACTTTCAAATAACTTGAAAAATTGCCATCAAACATTGACAACAGAAAAATTTTAATCTCCAACTAGAAAACTCTAACAGACCAATCTTGATTGATCTAACTGATAGGCTTACAGAAAGCTAGATTTGAATTGATTATTGGCCAGAAAACAAGGAAATTTTGGTAAACTAACAATTTGCATATCTATATTACAATGGATAGCTCGAATTAAACGGAAATGGAGAATTGGCCTTCGAAAGGCTCAGGTTCAGATATGATGGAGGAATTGTTTTTCTTGAAATACAGCTTGGATATTAAATGGGGAAACTTAGGGCAAATTTCTTCCGAAAAATAAAAACATAGAGAACTATCTACAAATATACCAAATATATTAATGGTGCATATAGACAGCGGTAAATACAACATTTATCGACTCCAGAATGGTCTACTGTGAAATTAAATCCAGATATGTGAGATTCCTCCTTTCAAGTTGAACGCATTTTTAAAATTAGCCAGCCTTGAGAAGGATTTCGCGGTAATCGATATACCGAGTGGCAGTCAGTAACCTCAATCAATAAATTGGCGAATACAAACCATACCGGATCAAAGGCATCAAATGCTATATGGTGCATTAATCTATACTCTAATATTTAGCAAGAAGAAAAGCTCACTTTATTTACTCGAACAAATAAAGGGCTTACCAGAAGCCAAATGATGATACCAGAAAGAGTCGCTGCAACAAGTATGAAAATGAGAATGGGCCATGCTTTGAACACAGTGTTCATCAGCTGAGTAGTTTTGTTGTCCTCTGCCGTTTCATGAACAAGTAGAGCCACTCTAGGAGCCTGTACGAATGGAATGTAAGGCATGTCTTTAAATACTTCGTCTTCCAAACTCAGACCAGTGATGGGAAAGCTGAAATCATAAGCTTCGTTCGGTTGGTCTAAATGGCCCTCCAGACCGCGAATAGAATCATAGATTTTTCCAAATTGTACGGTCGCAGAGCTGTTACAACAAACGCGAAGCATCTTATTAATCATGTGCGGAAAGATTCCTTCCACGGCAACTTGGCCACTACGTATGTTTGGCTTTGCATACGGACCGTAATACTGCCACGCTGCTGACAATGGAAGACCTCGGGAACATTTCTCGTCGAAACTAAATCGAGCCAGTTCATCCTCCGCTACAACATTTCCGCTGAAGGTTATATTTCGCAGTTCAAAAATCGTGGTGTCATTTTTTGCGTGGATGGCACTTGAAGGAAGATAAAAACCTTCGTTAATTTCTTTGTTTGGGCTATCTGGTGCCCTTGTACTTGCTTGCACCATCCCACTCACAATAAGCAGTAACCCAATGCTGCCTAGGACTGTATCCATGATGGCAGCGTAATTCTGCCTTCTAGATTGAAACACCCTGTAAGAAAGCAAGGAAATAAAAGTTTGCTGAGTTTTATTTCACATTATCACGGCGTAAAAGTGTGCACCCCTCGACCGAAGGATTCCTTTTGACGCACTTTGAAACACATCGGTTAGAACAGCCAGTCCCAAATTGTCACTAGCTGTTGTCTGACCAAATTAAAGCGACCGAATATGCATACAGTTGCATGGTTTTAAGCCCTGTTTAATTGACGAGTAGGCAAAGGTTCGCTTACTTCTCACTAGACGCTAACATCGAGAGTAAAGTTTCAAACATTGCTCGTGTTCGCAGCTGTCGCACACGTTTGACAAATAATGATAGATGACTTTGCCACCTTGTAAAGTTTTACAACCTCACTATGCGCTGTCAATGCTAGCCCAAATCTGAAAACAATTAAGAAACTTAAGATCATAAAAATATAATGGTAATTTTTTCTCTTTGCAGCTAAAAGTTGCGCAGCTTTTAAAATACCGCTATAGGAGGCCAAGATAGTATCGTGTGGCAAAGAATACAGATATCGATGCACCTGGAAATCTGCGTCAAGCGGTTTGCGCCAAAAGAAAGATTTGTTACGGTACAACACACTGGGACAGCAATGCGAAAATCTATCTGAGGAAAATTGGGACTTCAGGTCGAATAAAGCACAACATAAATTAAAGTCTTGCACGTTTAGAATAAAGCCGTTATATATTCTCCCACCTGCGTTTGTCAAACGCTGGGTTTATGACTCCTATATAGTCGTTTTTGTCCTGGTAAGTCGTTCTGTTTTGGAAAAAAAACCCACGTTATTCAATGCCGTCGAGAAAAGAGGTTTGAGAAATGTCTGACAAGTTTGTGGATTAAAACGTTGTTCTGGTAGCCCGATGTTATAGAACGCTTTTATACGTAATTATTTCTCATAGATGTGCGCGGAGCTAAAAACGATCATAATTTATTTGACAACTACATAGCAACATGACCACTGAATAGAATCAAGCTTAACATCATACCAGTTTCGAGATGTTGGCTCCTCAATTATCAGAGCTTAAAGTTGACCATCTCTCCGCCAAGGAAATTAATCTGTTTGTTCAAACAAAGGTTTTCGTGTAGACATTCAAAACATACAAAATTAACCTCGACTAGGTCCTTCCGACATTTTTTTGTTTTGAAACATTTCTTAATGAAACCGTCTATTTTAAAGGGCTTTGCTAATTTTGCGGTGCATGATAATGAGCTTATTTTGGCTGCTTAGACATATTTTGGCGATTCATAACAAAGAGTCTTTGTAATGTGTTCGGATTCCTGCTATGAAAACATAACAGTTTCGAAGACTGCGACCTTCGCCCGTCGCCCAAACAACGTCGGGGCTTACTAAAAGTCAATATAAGGAGTTTTTGCTCGCAATTGACACGGTGAAGGTGACAAGGTGCCCTTTTCGCATCCTGGAATGAATATACCTGAAGCCATCAGTTCTCCTAAATTACTTGTCATGTCACCTATGCTAATTGGAATTATTCACGAATCTTACGACTTGAGAATTACGTATAAAATACGTCGGACAGCTGGTAAATGAAGGTCTGATAAATACTGCTGGGTTTTGGAGTCATTTTTCCCTCGACTCTGTATTTATTGACTGAGATTGAGCAAGATTTTTATCAAATTTAAGAAGTAAAAAGAAAGTAAGTTAGCAAAATGTAATTATAAATATGTTCAAATGAAATAAGGGAGATGAAACCGCAAAATTACACTGCTTAATAATACGACAAGATGAAAATTTGAGAAGGTTTCTTTTCTATCATGCATCAAAAACCACAACATGCTAATCCCCCAAAAAATATTAACGGGGAAATCTTTGTCAACGGCCAAACAAGTGCTTCCATTTTTAAATGTGTAGATGATACTATTAAATAATACACTTGACATGCACATAATTAATTATTCATAAAATGGCGACTCTACCTAATTGTTTCAGTGCCCCACTGAAGATAAATGTAACGGAAGATATTATTACTATAAACTTGCATGCCAAACACTGCACCTTACTTTTACACCATTGCATAAGCACAAACCATTCCGAATTCAGAATAAACGATTTACCCTTGTCAAAAAAGTGTTTTGATAAAGAAATTATTTTCGTTTTTACAAAGAGACTATTTTCTTCCAATACCTTTTAACTGTTTTTCTATTACCATTGTTCTTCCGTTTTGTACAGTAGTAATGATTATGTGGCGATGTAAGACTCTCATAACGGGAATTCTTTTCTCTTTTCTACAATGTGACATATTTTGTAGACGTTTTATGCCTAAAACTGTACTCACCTCACAAGTTTGTTTCAGTTGTTTGAAAAGGGCATAAATACAGTTTGAAGTTTTTATGATGATACATCTGTACTTACCATGTGACACCCGGTCTCAAACTGTGACGCGCCAGCAGTTTTGGGTAAAGTGGTTTGTTAGAAACAATGAAGCACCTCTGTGTAATCCCCTTAATCCTTGTAAATTGGCGTCAAATCACAAAATCATATGCCTTGTAAGGGTGTCACTAGCTATATTATTAACGAGCAAGCTAACAGTTCGCTCATTATTAATAGGGACATTGCGCTTGAAGGCGACATCAATCATGCAAACAATAAAATCTGCTGCTGTAACTCTAGTTACTGAACGAAGTGATTTGTCTACACGTTTGACTGAGTAATATCACATTTACGCAATATATAGCAATTCAGGCAGAGACAACTTCAATACATGTCTGAGTTCAGAAGGACTGATTAATTTGAAAGAAATCAAGTCTTGATAGAGAAGGTAATTTAATACAAATTGATATTTACATCAGCATGCAATATTACGCGCGTATAGCTATTTCACGCGGACAGAAATTTAAAAGATGATTTCTTAAAACGACGCCACGATGGCAGACAACTTTTCTTATTACCTCGCAGATGGTGATGTGCTTTATTCTGACTCCGCTGAAAGTCGAGGAAGTCCAAGCTTTGAATAACATGAGGTACGGTCTTCCGCACTCTAACGCTACCACTAAATGATGCAAAGTTTACTATTTGGTTTACCATGTTTTTGTTTTACTGGGTTGTTTGTTCTTAGACGACAATAACAAGATTGTTTCCAGATGAGGAAAAATTACTTGGTAATGATCTTTATACTGCAGAGTTTGAACGGGCACCAAATCCAAATTTGTTCAATCCGTTTTGCAAGAGGAAACAATTAAAAGGGATTAGCAGAAACTGAAAAATTATAACAACTGATGCATCGATTCAGAAGTAAAGCGCAAAAACCTGTCATTTGCTGTAGTCTGAACGTTAATAAAACCTACTTTGAAAATGTTTTTGCGAAAGCGAATCGGAGAATATCGGTGAAAGTGTTTCATGCAAAAATGGAGCTATTCAAAAATCTTTTTCTACATGTGTTGAAAGCCGAATCATGCTTTCAGATAGCCTGGTTAGATTTTTCTAACACAAGCCGAGTAAAATAAACTTGATTTATTAACTTTACTCCAAATATTATTATACAACTTAAAGAAGAGTTGACAGCGTAGAGAAGGGAATGTCTGGAAGTGTCAAATGCACCATTCTGGAGACATTCCTAAGTTAAAATTATTTTCACATATATATTAAAAGAATCCTTTTATAATATGAATAAATTATAAGATATATACCAAGATCGTATTGCTTTTTTCAAACAGGAAAATACATTAAATATAGCTTCCTCGAACTGTAAACAGGTTTCGTTTAATAGCAAGTTATTTTACTGGAAATCATCTAAATGCCTGGCGAAGATAAAGGTTATAGTACTATTTTTAAAGTTAACTGATAAAATGATAGCCTACAACTGTCACATGAATGTTTCAATTTTGTTTATGAAAAAACTCTTTGATTGGACTAAAGGCGTGTTTCTATGAGATCTATAGCATGAAGAGCAACATTTTGTAAATCATTCTATTTCAAAAAGAAAAGAATCATTGTTTGCACTGTGTTGTTACTTATGGCTCTGACAAATTTGCTGTCCAAATTCTCTAAGGCACTTTCCATTTGTCGAAAACTTTCAGTTCGCATTTCCGAAAATGTTCATAGCATTTTCCGAAATTTTCGGAAAAGAGGACAACCTCGCGTACTATACCCAAATTTTTGAAAATTTCCTTCTAGTAATTCCTGTTTCATTTTGTTTTCTTTATTAAGGGATTTTCGGAAGATTTCGTATTTCGACAATTTAACAATTTTCGGATTTTCCGGAAACTTTCCAAGGAAACTTACGAAACATTTGTCCCCGTTAGGGGAAGTTCCGGAATTTTTGGTTGAACGGAAAGTGCCCATAGTTTAAACTATTATTCAGTGGATAAAATCATTAAAATTTGGATTTGTCGCTATTTAAATTGTCAAGAGCTGAGATCGGGCTGGCATCCTAAACAGACAGAGCGACTACTTTTTCTGGTCACAATTCTATGTAATTTCCGTACTCTTATAATTCATTTCTCCGCTAAATGTTTAATTATTTGTTTAGGCTGGGTTTCGACTTAGTCTTAGTTATTTCATAGTCTAAACTATACTAGTAAGACGTTAATTAAAAAGCATTCATTAAAGAAAGCAACGTCGATAATAATGCTAGAGTCCACTGAATAAGCGTCAAAACCGCCCATGGTTCTCCGCTAAATGTTTAATTATTTGTTTAGGCTGGGTTTCGACTTAGTCTTAGTTATTTCACAGTCTAAACTATACGAGTAAGACGTTGATTAAAAAGCATTCATTAAAGACAGCAGCGTCGATAATAATGCTAGAGTCCACTGAATAAGCGTCAAAACCGCCCATGATTCACCACAATGGTATGTACAAAAATTGTCTCCATTACCGAGTTAATGAGACCAAGAATCAGATTCAGCAGAAACGTAATACAATTCTGTCAGCTTAAAACGGTGTTTTGAAGCACTTAAAAACTGTTGAATTTATATCAGGTGCGAGTGGTTCCATCCTACTTTTAGTATATGATCCTTTACGACTCTTTCATGAGGGGACTTACTCAAATTATGACAAATGTCCTTAATAAATTGTGCTACGTTGTCACAAACTCGCTCAGTTGAACCCAAGCTCAAAAAGCAATTTTCCCTCAAAGAATCTGGGCCTCTCCTTTTGGATAAAAAGATAGAGTTTGCGGGAGTCCTTTTAAAAATGATTTATTGTCTGCCTGCAAATAAAGACACCGCCTTATGGGCCTATTGGCGCGACAAGAGGAGAAGTTGAAACAAAACACCTCAAAATGTGTTTCAGTCAGACGTGCTGTGCTTTCAATTATTCATAACAACATTGCGAGAGTGACCTTGAAATCGTTTCTTTTGTTTTCTCCCCTTTTGGAATGAAGAAAGTCTAAATGCATGCATTCTGTTGACTTATTGTAACAGAAACGCATTTTTTGTCGTTATTCTTGCTAAAATAAATCTGTTTCTCTCTTGTCGTATTCAGTATCACGGTCATCACGTTAATTGCAGTAATCACGATTATCATGATCATCACGATTCTCATATCATTACGCATTTGTTTCAGGAGCGTTATCGCTTATCGTTATCGTTTATCGATATTTTGAACACTGGCCACTAACATGAAATACCAGCAATTCTCAGCGATTTTTTTCTTCACTAGATAATTCAATTTCGTTCACGAGATCTCTTAGGAAAAGCTTTATAGCAACCCAATTATGAGGCTATTTCCTGCAGTTAAGAATTGCAAGCAAGATGGACTTAATTCTGGAAAAATCTGAAAGAAAACTATAGAGAAATCCCGATTTGTCCAACCTCCAAGGGAAACGAAAATCGATTTGAAATGATGGAGTTGTACGAGAAATCGGGGATGAAGTTACAGTGTTCGACTGAGGGAAGAAAACGACTCTTGGTTCGAGTTATCGGAAGGTTTGAAAAATCGAGCGTTCGAGAAATAGGGATTCCACGTATTACAGTTAAATGGGAAATTCAAAAGACATGTTCCTTCCTTGGTAATGATTAAAAAAATCTACGAAACGAGAGAATCTTAATGAAAAATTAATTTTTTTTTTTTCAAGCTTCCTGTTTTAAGCTCTTTAATAAGTTGAAAGGATAACTGCAAAGATGGCAATGCAATCTCTTCCGTTCTTTTCATCGCAGTTTAAATACACGAATTATTTCATATATTCGTCATCTCATATTAATTAATTTGAACTTGCCTATCTCCAGTGGCTTCTCAATTCATAGCTCAGGAAGCGAGCGTTTCCATCAACATGGCAAAGGTCAAGGATCTCAGTGACATTGATGGCTATTTCCGTTTCTTTTTCCGTTTTCATGCTTGCTTTTTAAATGCTTCAATTGAAATAAGTAAAACTGCGATCATCGGATTCCCTTTTGTAAAGCATCTCATTAATAATTTTACACAGAACACGTATCCTGAGTTTTGTTGACAATCGAAGAACAAAATCGCATAACAATCGACTAAAAAATATATTTTTTAAAGAATAAAAGTGAGCGAATGTGTTCGTGCTGAGTCGCCCACTGTCTTGAATATTGCACACTAAGAATTTACACTGTGGCATGACACATGTCAACCATTGCTTCAGTTGTTGTTTATTTGATTAAAAAGTTGCCATTCGATTCATGGTGGATAATTACCCGTAGTACGTGTATAACGAACATTAGAATTGTACTTGGTGTATCTATGTTTCACGAAGAAAATAATCTATATAATTTATGAATTCGAAACGAGTGAAAAAAATGCAGCAAAAAGTAAGAACAGCGTATCTTCGATCAATTTTTACAGTTGTTTGTTTAGAAAAGAGTCTTTGTTTTCCTCATCTGCACATTCAGTTCGATTCTCGACCGAGGCATTCGAATGCAGTGGTAGCGAATGAGTTTTACTTTGAATCCCTAAGCGAATAAAAGGCGCTAAACAAACGCCCTTCAAATAACATCGTCTTACGAACAACGCTGCTAAGATAAATATGGATTAACCTCGATAGCTTCCACTGATAGCATTATCGAATAATCAAACGGCTCTGTTCAAACTAGAAGCTGTCAAAAAAACCCTGCGAGTTCCCCTCGACAAAAAACGGACTAAATCTTAAATGTTAAATGATAAAATGTAACAGAACCGAAGAGGTTCCATTTTTTTTACCAAGCAAAAGAAACTAGCCGTTGAAGAGGCGATGGTGTACTTTGAATTCAGATGGGTTTAATTCTTCGTCTTGCACTTACGCACGCGTAGGCTTATTTTGGTGCTCAAAAACTGAACGGTGTGTATTGCCGGATAATGCGGACTCCGTGTTTAGTAAGTTTTTCACCAATAACAAACGTTCAATGTTCTCCGTTTCTGCGTTGTTCACAACTATACAAACTAAAACAAATACATCAATGGCAACTTACAGTAAAATCCTGAAGGCTATCTTAGTGACAAGCAGCCATCCAACTTGTAGATGGAAAATCGCGCTTGAAATTGGCACTCGTTAGCGAAGCTGGAGGCATTAATAATAAGAACATTCACGGTCGTCAAAACGGAATTGTATCATTGCCTAAAAGTCGTCGACGACATGAGTGCTAATTATTGAAACAGAAAAATTGCAAACATTATAAGGACTGACCTACCAGGGAGTAATGAATATTCGTGGGTGATATTTACCGTATCGTGCATTCGCTTGGTGGTTAATAAGTTTCTGTGAACCCGAAGTGCGAAGTGCTTGTGAATAAATAATGATCACAGATTGTCCCAGCAACAGATAATGGCTAATTGTGCGAGCCTGTGTCTCAGGGTAGAATTTTTATCAAAGTACTTTCACCGTAAAGTGGACGAAACAAAACTGGAATATCCTTGCTTTTGTCCGTGGTTTGTTCTCGCGGATCCCGCACTACAAAGAAGGCATATTTCGTTTCCTGAATGAAAAATCCCATAATTTTTTTCATAATTTTTTCGTTGTGGCTGTTATTATTTTTGATATTGAAAAGAGCTTTAGTTTATCCGGAAAGCGTCATCAGTTTTCTAGCAAAGCGGAGCCGCACCAGGAAGGAATTAGCGGCACATTTTCAGCGAAACATCTGTTTCCTTGAAAACACAACGATTACTAATACGCATGTACATTTAACGCACAGAGGTTAAAACCTGTCGATTCTCAGCATGATCGTTAGTTCCCTAAAGCCTAGTTTCACATGAATTCGGGATAAGAATCTCATTCGATTTCCTTGCAAAAATCTGCTTGTTTCTGAGCAATTAAAAGCGCTAAGCACCTACAGCCTTTAAAAGTATCACCTGGCAGTTCTGTGTATTTCCCCTTTTTCTTAAGAGATTAATTAAGGGTGTGCAAAAAAATAAACTTGAGTCGCAAACCTGATTATTTGACGCTTCAGCCGAAGTATATTTTCTTTACTTTGCATAAGAACTCAAGTTCATTCAAAATGCCTGCTTCTTCGAAGTAACATTGGTGACGAAAAGAAAATATGCTTTATATTTAGGTGGGTATAATAGCTAATTTGCTCATTGGTATACAATATTTTCTACTTGTACTGGCGTATTGTTTAAAAGAACAGAATGGGATAAAAAAAAAAACGTTAAGAAAATATTTGGTCTAGAGGAAAGCAACCTTTTTTAAATTGATTTATCAGTTCAATAAATATATCAAGTTGAAAGGCAGAATCACAAAACATAGAGCAAAAAAATAAATAAAAGAACGTTCTAATGTTTACTTCAACTGTTTTCAAGATGGAGTAAAACAAAATGGTCTCCAAAGCAGCATTTTCGGTAGCGCCAAGTGATGTATATATTATTGGTTATTATTGAATTGAATTCAAAATCGAATTGAATTGAATAGGTAAGCAAATAATTCGTCGTTGTTTCCCGCTCGCTTCCAGAAGGAAACGTTTTCCATTGTTCATTTTATCCTGAATAAGAAAGCCTTGTGTTTTATTTTACCAGATGCACGATTTTTGCTCTGTTAACAATAAAACAACTATATTTACCTTAATATTCATTCGCATTTATTTGAATAGCACCGTTAAATTTTAGCCATACACTCTATATAAAAGCAGCGAATCTCTTTTCACATTGCACCCGCAAAATTGATCACTGATATTACTGTCTTCAAAAAATACATCTAATAATTTAGGTTTTAATTTAAACACGTATATTCCGAACTAAAAAAGGAGTATTAATCATACAACAATTTAAAGTTTTATTTAAATCTTTGCATGACAATCGTTCGGAAATTTTCACCGCGGATGAATTCAATGCCTGTTGACTACAACAGGCTAAATTTACACCTTTCTTGAAATTATGCTTGGATAGGTAAACGATACATCTTTAATTTTATTTTATATGTATGCTGTTTTGCTTTCTAATAAATGGAACTTCTAAAATCTGTAATTGAGTGCTGTATCTTGAAAACGGAAAAGACTTTCACCAAAAACGAAGTCAATCTTAGTTCACGATTCAATTTTTAGCAGATGTTTGTTTCGCTTTGAACTTGTCAATTTCGTGCATACCCGTGGTGAGGTTGAAGATGATAGCGGGAGAGCAGAGGCGAAGGCCAAAGTTCGCATTAATTTCATTAATTACAATTTATTATATGGCTTGTCTTTGTAACCGATATAACGCGTGCTCTGATAGGCCATAATTCTAAGACATTATTCTCCCGTACGGCCCACGGGCCGATTATGGGCCGGCAAAAACAAAGTCATAAGTCTTATAACAAACAACTTATTAACCTCAAATGTTCGGTCATTACGGATTAATCTCAGACCTCGGCCTTGCCGTATTGACGGCAAACTCTTGGTTTGAGATTTTCTCTTTCTGAGACCTCACTAACGGTTAATAAGTAGTTAGTAGATACGTATTACGGACCTATCCGACGTACATAAATATGGGTTATTGACCAAGCTTGTTAGACTCGACTCCGTCTCGGCCCATGAACGAGGCCAATATCCAGCCATCTTGACCGAACAAGCTTGGTCAATAAAGGACTTATCATACGGGATAAAGAACACTAAAAACAATCTAATAAATTATACTACTAATAATAAGCATACATCCCCCCACACACCAAACATACTTATAGAGTTAATGCCGGTGGCTAATTATAAAAGTTGAAAAATTACTTGTACCTGTTTCAAAAAAATGCAATAATTTTAAATATCACATGCGCATCTCATCTTTATACAAATGAACTTGAAACATGTTGCCGCTGTATGGATGTTTAACAATCGTGTGCTCAAGAATTTTTAAGAATTCGAGCTGGAAATTCGTCGCCATGCGAAAACCAAATCTTACCTTTTTCACATCCGCATTAATTTAACGTTATCATACATATACATATATCTTTTACGTTTGTTTCAATCTGAGATACTGGAGCCTTTCGCCAAGACAACTCTCTCTGAATGGACCTTTTCGGCCATACCGCGGCCATTTTGAATTCTATTGTTTCAAAAAGCTATTATGGGATGCTCACGAAAAGGTCCATTAAACAGGTAAAGTTAGGCCGTTATGGTGAGCAGAGATGCAAGAGTTAGCCAAACGATAGTGCAGATTCTATTACACAGTTGTTGCAAGCGTTTTTTCCTTCTGAAAACGAGTTACAATGAAGGTAACTTCAAAAAGTGAAAAAAATATGTACCAATTGGATATAACTCAAAATAACTACCCGTAATTCTGAACCAGTTTTAACCATGTGTGCGCGCGGAATGACTTTATCTTGAAACACGTAATATACAGCTATAAAAAGAGTTCATTCTGCTCATACAAAATATTCGAAACAACGAATGAGTATATAACTTATCTTATTCACAGAAAGATGGAAAAATAATATCGCTATTACAAGTAAGAAGAGCAGTCTATTTTAAAATAACGTAGCTCAAGTTAAACTTAATAAGTTAACATAAAATAATATTTAAAAGAAAAAACCGTCAGTCAGTTGTTAGGATCAATTTCTGGAAGATTTATAATACTAATCCATACTACGCCGGAGAATTTGAAAA